>WNFC01013343.1_pt1 | contig 28736 bp, 33 predicted proteins | sample 5400541 | NCBI WGS metagenome assembly WNFC01 (sample SAMN13153342, study PRJNA577476) | soil metagenome | isolation source: 120 cm saprolite under Douglas fir tree site 2 hole 2 replicate 1 | place: USA:California | collected 2015-04-18
CCACGAGTTCCAGGCGCTCGCGCTTTACGACAGCCAGCGCTTTCATAATTGGAATATTTCCTATGTGTGGTCCAGGGCCCAGGGAAGCCTCAACACGGCGGACAATTTCCTCGGAGATTTTCCGGCTTTCGTCATTCGATCAAATCAGTACGGCCCGCTGCCGTTCGACATCCCGCATCGTTTCCTGGCTTACGGAGAACTGAAAGCGCGATCCGAGATCACAATCATGCCGTCGCTGGAAATCCGCTCGGGTTTTCCCTTCTCGGTCGTCGACGAACGGTTGGACTTTGTGGGCGCCCGCAACCGCTCGCGCTTCCCCGGATTTCTGTCGCTGGACGCGACCGTCCTGAAGGGTTTCAAGGTTCCGTTCCTGGATAAGAAGGCGCGCGCCGGCGTCATCATTTTCAACATCACGAATCATTTCAATCCTCGCGACGTTCAGAACAATACCGGCAGCCCGCACTTCGGCCAGTTCTACAACAGTCTCGGCACGTCCGTGCGCGGCAAGTTTGAGCTGGATTTCTAAGCCGGTTCCCCTCAACCTAAGACCGACCGCCGTCGTTAATACAATTCGAACGGAACAACGCAGGATTCCGGCTGTCTAAACGTTCAGCCAGTGCATTCCACTCTTACATGCCGGGAGGACACTACCAATGAACACTTTGACATTCAGGCACGCAACCTGTCGGACAATCCTTCTCGCGGGCGCCGGACTGCTGATCACAGTTCTCGCGGGTGCCTGCTCGTCCAACGCTTCGCGGGTAACGCGAGTCGCCGTTACCGGCGAGACAAGCATGAAAGCTCAACCTGATGCCGCCGTAGTTGTGCTGTCAGTAATAACGCAGGGTGCTCAGGCATTCAACGCGCAGCAAGACAATGCTCGCAAGAGCGACGCAGTGATCCACGCTCTCGAAGGATCGGCGGGCGCCAACCCGGAAATCAAGACTTCCGACTACAGCCTCCGTCCGCAATACGACGAGCGATACAACAAGTTGCCGAAAATCATTGGTTACGAAGCCCGGAACTCAGTGATGGTAACGATGAGCGATCTATCGAAAGTCGGAGCCGTAATCGATGCGGCATCGCGAGCCGGAGCGAATAGCGTAGAAAACGTTTCGTTCATCCTGCGAGACAACAGCCCCGCCCGCGGACAGGCCCTCGCGGAAGCATCACGACAAGCAATGAGCAAGGCCCAGTCGATCGCTCAATCGATGAGAGGCCGCGTTTTGCGCGTGGTTGAGGAGCAGGAAGCCGGGGCGGTTAGCGCGATGCCGGAGGCAAGGCCAATGTCCAACGCCTATGAGGCTATTAGTGCCGATAGAATGGTGTTGGCCAGGTCGAGGTCGACTCCGGTGGAATCCGGACCTTTGAGTGTCAACTCGCGGGTGCAGTTGGTGGTCGAAATCGAAGCAAAACTCTAGTTCGTATTGGAGCTGTTTTCGGAGAGTTGCTTCATCGTCTCAACAAACTTCTCGACATCTTCGCGGGTGCGTTCCATCCGGCGACGGCTTTCAAGGTAGGCCTGCCACTGCACCGTTTGGGTTAGCGCTTTGGTGGTGTCAGAATCGAGCGCCTGCGCCATCACCGCGATCAAGTCGCTGACGACGCGCGTGTGATCAAGCAGCGATTCGATGATCGAATGCGCGAGTTCGGCCTGGTTGAGTTCGGGCGCTTCCGATTCCGCGTTGTTGGTTTGCTCATCAGGCATTGATGTCGCCGTTTTAATCCTAATACCAGCTGCCCCGAACAAATGGCAGCCCCGTAACCTTCGCCAACAACTCCTTTTCAGAAGAAATCACTTTCACGCTCGTCCCCGGCTCAAGATAGTCGTACTTCACATAACTGAGCGCGATAGTTCGATTCAAGCGCGGCGAAAAAGTGACGGATGTAACGCGGCCAATCTCTTTGTCGTCGCTCGAAAAGATCTTCGCGCCGCTTTCCAGACTCACTTCGCCTTCACAAATCAGTCCCGCAATTTTCTTGGCCACATGGCCGCGATACTTGATGCGCGCGATGATTTCCTGGCCGATATAGCAGCCCTTCGTAAAACTCACCGCGTCGTCAAGATTCGTTTCGGTCACCACATTGGTTTCGTCCATGTCGATGCCATAGCGCGCGATGCCGGCTTCGATGCGCAACGTTTCGCTGGTGTCGTAGCCAATCGGTTGGACGCCGGCTTTGACGAATGCGTCCCGCAGCGCTTCCGCTTCGGTCGCATTGACGAACAAATCAAAGCCATCCTCGCCTGTGTGCGTGGCGCGAATGACCGTGATCTGTTTGCCTTGCCAGGCAACGCTAGCCACTGCGTCTCGACCGGGATTCGCCACCGTCTCGCCGAATATCGCGGCCATGACCTCCGGCGCCTTCGCACCCTGGATCGAAAGCAGCGCGGTGTTCCGGGTTAGATCCGCGAGTCGAAAATCTCCGGCCAGCGTAAAGCGCTCTAATAGTTTGACCACGGTATCGCGCGTAGGATTCTCGGTGTCGATCAGGAATCCATCCTCTCGATGGATGACTCGCACCGCGGCCAGCAGACGCCCCTGCACGTTCGGAAACGCTGCCGGCATCCAGCGATTCACCGCCAGCGTGTTCATATCGTTTGTGATCAGGCCGTTAAGAAACATCACGGCCTCTGTGCCGCTGATCAAGAGGCGACCACGCGCGGAAAGATCGATGAGGCCGGCGCCAGTATCGCGCACGGCGGAATAATCAGTTGATAGAGCGGCTTTGGTCATTTCGAATCGTCAGCGGCTTGTTCTTTGCGGCGTTAGAAATAAATCAACCAAGCTCGAAGAGAATCATTGGAACGCTTCTGGTCTATAAACATGTCGTCCCTAACGGGACGAAATCACGACTGCGCGATTCGCCTGATCGCCCGCGCGACAACTTTATAATCCCGCAACTGCGCTTCTTCCTTCCGGCTGGTGATCAAAACCTGCGGGCTCGGATGATAAAGCGGCACCAGCAAGCGTCCGTCCCAGCGATGAATCTTTCCCGCGTGTTCCTTCAGATTCAGTTCATGATAATGAACCTGTTTCAGCGCATCAAGCGCCACCCCACCCAGGGTGACGACTACTTGTGGATTAACCAGCGCGATCGTGCGATGCAGAAAGTCAGAGCAGTTGCTAATTTCGCTCGCGCCTGGCCTGCGGTTGGCGCCGGAGGGTTTGCGTGGATTGCACAGCGCGGCGCTGGTGATAAAGATTTCGGCGCGCGTCAGGCCGATTGACGAAAGGAAGCGTTCGAAATTCTTTCCTGATTGATCGCCCGAAAACGGAATGCGGGTCCGATCCGCGCCCTTGCGTCCGGGCGCTTCGCCTACGAACATGACGCGCGCATCAAGCGATCCGTTCAACTCGCTCAAGACCGCGGTTCGTTCACACATTGCCGGACAAAGCGTGCAGGCGGCGGCTTCGGCAGACAGCGCGAGAAACCTCTCGTGCCTTTGATCGATGGTGATCTGGTCCATACAAAACTGTTGACTTAACGCTTCACTTCGACTAGAAGGGCTCTGCCTTTTCATTCAGTCGAAGTTCAGGAGGAGAAACGGTATGTATCGTTTACTGTTTTCGGCTCTGTTCGTTTTGGCAATCGCGGTCCCGGCCGCGCTGGCCCAGGACCCTACCAAAGTCGATGCCAGGCATTACAAGGTTGAGTTTCAGAACTCGCGTGTGCGGATAGTCAGAGCGCATTACGGCCCGCACGAAAAGTCGGTGATGCACAACCATCCGGATTTGGTCGCGATCTTCCAGACCGATGGCCGGGTCAAGTTTACCTATCCAAACGGGAAGACTGAAGAGCGAGACATGAAAGCAGGACAGGCGCTCTGGACACCTGCGACCAGACACTTGCCTGAGAACCTGACCGACAACGACATGGAAGTGATCCTGGTCGAATTCAAGACCAGGCGCAAACCGGCAGCGAAGAAACCGGCCGATGCCAACGCTACAACTACGCCCAGGAAGCAATGACGAGTTTCGCCGGGGCATTTCCTCCATGCCCCGGCATTCTTAAATCCATCATCGCGTCACGTTGATATCACGCGTGGTTGAGTTGTAACCGCCGTTGTCCACTGGATTGCCGTCTTTGTCCACCAGTTCGAGTTTCACCGTGTGCTTGCCGTTGATCCATCCGCTCAGCCAGATGGGTTCCCACTTGTCGAGAAACTTTGGGTCGCCGCCGTCGATTGAATAACGCACGCGGAACTGACCGCCGTCGCCCTGTAGCTTGGCGTTTGACAGCCAGAAATCGATCATGATCGGATCGGCGTCTTCGCCCTTGTACTCGCCTTTCGGGCGGCTGTAAGTCAGCAGCGGCTTTGTTGGATCGACATCACCACCTTTGCCGGGGGCATAGTCCTTACCCTCCCGCGCCGGCGTGGAGCTGGCAGTTGCCGTCGCGGATTTAGTGGGTTCCGCTTTCGCAGCCGGACTCTTAGTCGGACTCTTAGTCGGACTCGCCATCGTCTGCCCGTCTTTGGTGGTCGTCGGTTTCGACGCGTCGCCGCCGCCTTTCACAGTAAACTCAACCATTTGAAAATTGCCGTCGTTCTTGTAGCTCTCGTGCCACGGGCGCGACGCGAACACGCGCAAGGTGTGTTTGCCTTCGGTCACGTTGCGCAACTCGAACGGTTGATTGAGTTCGTAGTAAGCCTCGTAAGGTTGATTGTCCAGAATCACGTGAATGTGATTGCCCTTGCCGGTCGCCGGATCCTTGTGCGGCATATAGCCTTTCAGATCGCCACTCAACTCTAACTTCACTTCGACAGTCGAGCCGTTGAGGCTTGCATTCTTTGCGGGCATCGCGATCTTTAGCGTTGGCCTGGCATCGTCCTGCTCGCCACGCGCTTTCATCAGATCGACGATCTTTTGCGGCCGCGGAATCACAGTCAGGCTCTGCGCCCCGGGCGGCGTGGCACTGGTCGTCGCGGTGGTGTTCGTGTTTTCGTTTGCCTGCTGGCAACCGGCGAAAAAGACCAGCGAAAAGCAGGCGCTAAACAAGAGCCGAGCAGCGTTCGGGATCTTCATAGCTTCCTCCGACTATAGTGTTGATTAAATTAACCAACCGCATTATCGCAAAAAGCGAGCAGGGCGCAAGCCCTGCCCGCACTTTGAGAGTGCGCTGACTTGTCAGCGCTATCAGCACCCCAAGCGGACTGCCCGCGTGGGGACCCCGCATCAAAGGCGGCGACTACTCGCCGCCTCCAAATCATTACGCCGCCTTCGCATGCGACGCCAATCTGTGCACTCGCTTGTCAACCGCGGTCCAATCGATGTTCGAAAAGAATGCTTCGATGTACTTCGGTCGATCGGCCGGCTTGTAATCAAGTATGAACGCGTGCTCCCACACGTCCATCACCAGTGCCGGGGTGAAACCGGCGACGTTGCCAGTCTCGTGCAGAGTGATCCAGTGATTCGACAGTCGTCCGTTCACCGGGTTCTCATAGCAGATCGCCCAGCCAACCCCACGCATCTTGCCGATCCCTGTAAACTCGGCTTTCCAGATATCGTAACTGCCGAAGCTTTGTTCGGCGGCCCGGCGAAAGGCCGAGTCGCGATCGGGATCGCCCGTGCCGCCACCGCTCTTCAGATTGTCGAAGTAATATTCGTGCAGCACCATCCCATTATATTCAAAGCCAAGCCGCCGATTCAGTTCAGAATATTCGGCAAACTCTTCCTGATCGACCTTGCCGCCGCTGACAAATTCGGCGATCTTCTCGTTCAGCTTGTTCGTCTCTTTGACGTAGCCTTCGTAAAGTTTGAAGTGCATCTCCAGCGTCTCGTCGGAGATGCCTTGCAAGGCTCCCAGATTGAAATTCCTCGCTCGATACTCACCCGTTGAAACCATAATTACCTCCCTGAATAGTTCCTTGTTTGTACCCGTGGTGCTCACAAAATATGGAGCGAACCTGTCCAACCTTAATATAAGTGCAGATGAAAAGTGTGGCGAATGGATGGAGAGGTTGAGCCAATCGTGTTGCGAAACAAAAGAGGGCGGACAGGACCGCCCTCTGAATCAAGACCAGGTTTAGACGCGGATTGTCCCGCATCCTACTATTTTCCGCCGCTGAAAATCAGCCAGTCGTGCGACGAAGTTCCCATGAACAAAAGCATCGGCAGCGACAACCACGCATTGGTGCGCGAAGCGATAAAGGCCTGGCGCGCGAGCGTCGGATCTGCCGGCGGCCCGCCTTGCAGCGCGCCGATAATTCGTTTGTTCGCGGGCCAGATGATGCCCCAGACATTGAGCAACATCAGCACGCCGTAGGCGCCGCCGACGCCAATCGACATCGTCTTGTTGCTCGCATTCCCGCCCATCATGGCCGGGAAAAACTTCGTCAGACCAAACGTAACCACCGCCACCAGGATCAGCATGACGATGGCGAACACACGGCCGTCCTTGATCAGCGCGGGAACCTTTTTGATGATCAGAAACTCGATCAGGAACAACACGATCGGATACGTCAGCCACTCGATCAGCAGCAGCCAAACGTTAAGGTGCGCGCCCGCGTTGTTCGCGTTGGTGACATCGGCGCCGAGGATGTACATCGCGTAGTAGGTCAGGCCGGCGAGAACGGTAATCACCGCGCCCCAGCGAAAGAACCACAACGCCGGTAACAGCAAGTCAGGATTCACTTTCTTCTTTGTGTCCGCGTCCAGCTTTTTTTGCAGCGGCACGTTGACCAGGTTGAAAAAGTAAAGCATCCCGATCCAGGTTATGCCGGCGACAAAGTGGAGCCAGCGGACGATGATGTGCGCCAGATCGGCGCCGCTGGGCGGGTGAAAGACACCGTCCAGTATGGCCAGACCGATGGGAAGATGGGCAGTTGAATCGATCAGCATGGGTTCCTCCTGATGATGCTCAGCGCAGCCGCTCTAGCGGGCCGCAGACACATTCTGTGGGCTGATATTTCGAGCGAAGATTACACCCAGAAGCTTTGCGGCGCAACAGTCTTGCAACCATAAATTCAGTTGAATCGGCTTGCAAGGCGCGCGTTGTTTCGGTAAACCTAGCGGAAATGAAACCAAGAATTTGCCTGGCGGCTCTCTTAATCGCGGTTTGCGGCGTGGCGGTTTTAGCGCAGCGCAAACCAATTCCGGCGCCGAACTCCGGGCGGGCGCTGACGATCGTGACCGAGCCGAATGCGATCATCTGGCTGGATGAAATTCGTCGCGGGACAACGGACGCCTCCGGGAAGCTGTCGCTGGCCCAGGTTTCGTCGGGTGCGCACTTGCTGCGCGTACGCGCGGGCGGGTTCAAGGAAGTGGCGATGCCGGTTCCACCTCCGCAACGGGGCGAAGTCAGAGTGCGTCTGGTGCGGACCAACGATGATGCCGAACTAACTTTCCAGCAAGCGGATGCCGCGCGCGAGACGGCAAAGGATGACCAGTCGCGCCAGAAGGCGGCCGATCTCTATCGCCAGGCGCTGCGGCTTCGCCCCGCGTTTCCGGCGGCGCACGTTGGGTTGGCGCGCGTCCTGATGGATCTCAACGATTCAAACGGCGCGTTGGCTGAGATCGAAAATGCGCGGCGTGACAAGCCCGTCTATCCCGAGGCGTCCGCCGCCGAAGGACGCGTCTATCGCGAGACCGGGCAGACCGACGAAGCGATTGGTTCGTTCAATCGCGCCATCCGCGAAAGCCACGGCTTCCAACCGGAAGCGCACGTCGGGTTGGGCCGCGTCTATGAAGACAAGGGTCAGTACGAATTGGCCGCGCGCGAATATCAGATCGCGATCAAGCAACTCTCTGATACCGAACCGATCATCTACCAACTGCTGGGCGCGGCTTACGAGAAAACCGGAAAGAACAAAGAAGCAGTTGTTGCTTACGAGAACTATTTGCGGCTGGCGCCGAATGGCTCACTGGCGCCTGCCGTGCGCTCGATCCTTGAGCAGTTGCGAGAACAACCGCCGAACGAAATCACAGATGAACACGAATAGACACAGATAAGAACAAATGAAATAATCCGTTGCCTGATGAACCATTCTCGGTTCCTGATCTGTGTTTATCGGCGTTAATCTGTGGCTAATTCCATGACGACACCCGCACCCTCGATTTCACGCCGCGTCTCGCGCAAAGCAAGCCTGTTCACCGAATCCGTGATTCGCGAGATGACCCGCGAAGCGATGAAGTATGGCGCGGTCAATCTCTCGCAGGGCTTTCCCGACTTCGCGGCGCCCGACGACATCAAGCGCGTGGCGATGCAAGCCATCGCCGACGACGTAAATCAATACGCGATCACCTGGGGCGCAAAGGATTTCCGCGAAGCCATCGCGCGCAAGACTAAGTGGTATCTGGGATTCGAAATCGATCCGGAAGCTGAAATCACGGTGACCTGTGGTTCAACCGAAGGAATGATCGCGGCCATGATGGCCACGGTCGATCCGGGCGAGGAAGTGATCGTCTTTGAACCCTTCTATGAAAACTACGCGCCGGACGCAATTCTTTCCGACGCCCGGCCACGCCACGTGCCGCTGCGCGCGCCCGACTGGAGTTTTGACCGCGACGAACTGCGCGCGGCTTTCAACGCCAAGACAAAAGCGATCATCATCTGCAATCCCAACAATCCCACGGGCAAGGTCTACACGCGCGCTGAGATGGAATTCATCGCCGGGCTCTGCCAGGAGTTCGACGCGCTCTGCTTTACCGACGAGATTTACGAACACATCCTTTATCCGCGCGCGGGCGCAGAGATCGCACACATCTCGATGGCCCAGATCGAAGGCATGCGCGAGCGCACGGTGATCGTTAATTCAATGTCGAAGACTTATTCGGTCACCGGTTGGCGCGTCGGCTACTGCATCGCCTCGCCCGAAATCACCAGCGCGATTCGCAAAGTTCACGATTTTCTGACGGTGGGCGCGGCGGCGCCGCTGCAAGCCGCGGGCGCTTACGCGCTCTCGCTGCCGCCGTCCTACTACGATCGGCTACAGGCTGATTACGAAGCACGGCGCGACTTGATTCTGCCGGAACTTGAAAAGGCAGGTTTTGGAACTTTCTCGCCCGACGGCGCTTATTACATCATGACTGACATCAGCGCCTTCGGTTTCAAAGACGACGTGGAATTCACGCGTCACCTGATTCGCGAAGTCGGCGTCGCCTGCGTGCCGGGCTCGAGCTTCTATAGCGATCCGGCGCTGGGCGCGCAGCAAGTGCGTTTTTGCTTTTGCAAGAAGCAAGAAAGATGAAACGCTCCTGCTCGCCGCTGAACGTTTGAAGAAGTTGCGCGGATAAGACCGCGCGTAATTTGAACTTCCCTAAAAGGATGAGTTCAACGTGATTCTCAAGTGTCTTAATTCAATCCTGGCGATAACAATCGCTCTCAGCTTTGGCCTCGCTGAGGCTATTTCTGGGCAACAGGAATCGTGGCAAAGGATTGCTCCCGTTGGATACTCCTTCACAATCTTAATGCCCACGAAGAGCACCACCGGATTCCGTAGAATTCCGGTGAGTGAGAGGGATTCGATACCTGTGAATGTTTACTCCTCCGTGAAAAGCGGCAAGCGTTACGTCGTTGCGGCATTTCTTAAGACAAGTTCGGACACTGTTCCTGCGTTGTCGGCGTACCAAAAGTTCATCGTCGCCATGGAGTACAGTTTCAAAGGCGACGGGATGGCAAAGACTTTGACGTTCGAGCGCGACCTGTCTCTCGACGGAGTTGCCGGGAAGCAATATCGCATCGAGCTAGGAGCCTATCCTGGCGTAGCACAGTTCCTCGAAGCAGCAGAGGCGTTCTATGCACTGGTGGTGATTGGCGCCGAGGAGAGTGACCGCGACGTTGCTCGTTTTCTTTCATCATTCCAACCAGGTCAGCTAAACACGAACCCCGAGTCGAGCGGTGTGAGCGCGGGCGTTGTCACTATGATTGGCTCCACCTCTGGCGCAGCTAACAACTCTCAGATGACCCCGTCGTCTGGACCCCCAATTGACACCGAACCGCCTGAACCGTGGCCTCTACCAGCGGGTCCGATCACGGGAGGAGTTCTCAACGGTAAAGCTATTTCGCTGTCCGTACCCAAATATCCGAAAGAGGCCAGAAAGTCTCACGACTCAGGACAAGTACGTGTTCAAGTGCTAATCGATGAACAAGGCGTAGTAATTTCGGCAAAGGCGATTGAAGGCCCAGATAGCTTGAGAGCAGTGGCGGTGAGTGCTGCCCTTCAATCACGATTTACACCCACGCGACTGATGGGCCAACCGGTGAAAGTGAATGGCGTGATCATTTACAACTTTGTAGCTTGGTGATACGCGGGGGACACTCTTGGAGGGGCAGTGGAACGATCAGCGATCAGCAGTTTTCCGCGCAACTCGCCGGACCTAACGGCATGAAGTTCGGCATGAACCGTCCCGGGATCGACAATCGACAGCTAGCCCTGAATATCATGCATTGGCTCTCGGGTTTGTTGAAATAGATCGCGGTCTTGACCTTACCGTCAATGCGGCCTAGCATGAATCCACGGCATCCCTCAACAACTAAAGGGTCCGCAAGCTTGAGTAAGGAGGTTCGCTCTCATGTCTGAAGAAACAACCGGCAAGTGCGCACACGGACCGTGTGATTGTCCGCCCGAACAAGGCAGCAAGTTCTGTAGCGAATACTGCAAAGAAGCCGAGAAATCACACGTGATGGAAATCGGCTGTGGATGTGAACACACGAATTGTCGCTGACCTTCAGGGCCAGCTGACCGTGAATTCTTTGGTCGGCTCTCTCCCCGCTTTTCGCGCACCCGACCCAGTCTATCTTTGCGTGATTGCCGCGCCAGTCACAACCAAAATGTAATCAAATCTTAGCCCCAGGGGCGGCAACTGTCCTCAGAATCGCCCGCATCAACCGCGTGACAGAGCGAGAACCCAGCGCCCTGGGCGGAAGTAATAGATAACCTACCCCGACGACATTTGCTCTCCTCGAGTCTGGCTTGCCCGCTTGCCCCAATTGGGACTGGCGGCTTAACGCGCCTACCGGCGCAGGAGAATTGGTGGGTTATGAAGAAAATCCTTCTGACAATTTCATTGGCGATAGCCACGACGGGTGCGGCGCTGGCGCAAACCACGGAAACTCGTGGACGCACAAGCGCGAGCAACACAACCTCGGCATCGAAACAGGGACGACAGGTGAATCTTCAGTCGGGCACGCAGCTGGCTGCTCAACTCGAAAACACTCTGGACGCACGGCACGCAAAGGCCGGTGATCGCGTGGTAATGAAGACCACTCAGGCTGTTAGACAAAACGGCGAAGTGGTGGTGCCGAAAGGCTCGCGTCTGATTGGCCACGTCACCGATGTGCAGCAGCGAACCAGGAGCGACAACGAATCGGTCATCGGCATCGCCTTTGATCGGCTGCAAAATGGTTCGATGGATGTTCCGATCACCGCCACGATCATGTCGATTACTCAGGCACATGCGCGGGCACAATCGGCCGCGAGCGATGAGATGTTCGGGTCGCAGACCATGACTAGTTCGTCTTCGTCGTCGCGCTCGAGTACAAGCGCCGGCAGCGGACAACGCGGCGGTGGCGGGCTGCTCGGTGGCGTGGGCAACACAGTTGGCGGCGTCGTAAACACGACCACGTCAACCGCCGGTAACGTCGCGGGTGGCGCTACGACGGCGGTGGGAAGCACTGTGGGCGCGACCACGAACGCGACGGCAAACACTACCGGCAACCTGGGCGGAACCCTGCGAGGACTTCAAATCACCCAGTCCAGCAACGCTTCGGCGGCAGGCGGCTCGACGCTCAGCCTGACGGGCGGCAACCTGCGTTTGGAAAGCGGTACCACTTTCAATCTGTCGGTTAGCAGCACGGCGAACGCGGGCAACCCGTAAACCTGTTCGCGCCATTGGGGGAGGGCGTGCTCAGGCCATTAAAACGCGGCGATGCTGAAGTGATTCACATCGCCGCGTTGCTGTTTCTGCTCGCTTGCGAACGTTGCCTCGCCCACCAGGACTCTCTCGCATCGTGCCTTTGACAATGTCGAACCTGCTTTGTTAGCGTGAGTCGGCCCGGAACAGAGCTGATTTAAGTCGCGCCGGCGCATGCCCTGGCAGCAGCCCTGATTGCAATCGTTGATGATAAATCCTAAAGCTCGTCGAGTGGCCGCCAGCGCGCGGCTGGCAATTGCCCTGGCGGTCGTCCTGCTAACAGCGACGTCTTGCCACCTGGTTCACAAACCGGTCGCGGTCGAGAAGCTCCTCGCGCCACTGTCTGACGCAAACACCGCGCAGCTTGTCTCTGAAGTCAATCGTCTGGTCGCGGCCCGTTCCATTCACGCCAGAGTTGATATCCAGTTTGAAGACACGTCGTTTGCCACGTCCGGCATTTCCGAGAAATACCGCACGGCTGAAGGCTCGATAACCTTGCAGCGCCCAGCCAAGGTCTATCTCGTCGTGCAAGGCCCGTTTGCAACGGAAGTGGCGCAGATGACTTCAGACGGCGAGCATTTCAGAATTGCGATCCTCAAGGGTGACGAAAAGTATCACCGCTTTGTGCGCGGCACTAATCAGGCGATCTATGCCAAGCTCGAGACGGACGGCGACGGCAGTGAAACCAAAAGAGGAAAAGCAGATACAGAAGCCCAGGCGGTCAGTGCGCTTTCCAATTTGCGGCCCCAGCATCTGACTGATGCACTGATGATCCGTCCGATCGACTTGCACGCGCCTGGTTTGATCTACGCGCAGAGTGAGTTCTATCAATCGGAAAAAGATCCGGCGCCGCAAAGCACCAAGCGGGTCGTGCGCGGTTATTACCTGCTGGACGAGCTGCAGCCCGGCAACGACGGCTCCGCCCGCCTGCTGCGGCGTTTCTGGTTCGACCGGGTCAATGGCGTTCGCCTCGCCCGGCAGCAAACCTTCGACGAAAAAGGCGTTCTGATTACCGATGTCAGTTATGGCGAGTCAAAGAAATTCGGTGACAGTAACGCCCTGATGCCCGTGCAAGTCGGCCTGACGCGACCCCAGGACCATTACAAAATCACGATCACTTACCAGGCGCCGGAATCCGTCAGCGTGGATCACGACTATCCGCCCGAGGTCTTTGTGCTCGAGAACAAGTGGGGCCTGCGCGAAGTCGATTTAGACGCCGAGAAAAAGCCAGCTCCGGCAAAGAACTAGGTCTTCTTTGGTCTCAATCCTGCCTTTTTTCCAGCCCTAAGGCCCAACGGTCAGGCGTTAGTTAGGCGTTCTTACGAACCTGTATTAATATTTCGAGCTTAACAAACGAGGCTCGTCTTCATTGGACAGTATAGTAGTTTCAAACATCAGGCAGCGGCCGCTGCGCTCGGCGATCAGCGTGCTCGGAGTAGCGCTGGGCGTAATACTGGTGATGCTATTCACCGGCCTCACGCGTGGCATGTCAAATGACCTGCAACGCCGCAACTCGAACGTGCGCGCAGAGATTATTTTCACGCGACCGGGTTCGATTGAGCTGACCTCAGCCTCAACAAACTTGAATACGAAATACGTCGAACGGCTGAAATCAATCGAAGGAGTTGAAGCCGCGTCACCGGTGATTCTGGATTTTTATCCCAGCGGAGCGTTCGGTGTCGAGCAGATTGAGGGAGTCGAGTGGGACACTTTCGCAAAGATGAACGGCATTAGTTTGATCGAAGGTAATCCGCCGCGCGCCTTTGATGAAATTGTAATCGACGAGACAAAAGCCAGTCGAAACCATCCTGTAGGAAGCACGGTCAAGATGTTCGGCGACAACCCGTATCGAGTGGCGGGAATCTATTCGCCGGAATCCGGCGCACGATCTAAGTTATCGATCGAGGCAATGCAGAACGTCCTGGGAACCCCCGGCAAATGCACTTACATCCTGGTGAAGTGCAAGAACTCAACTGAGCAGGTTGCAGTTGCCAAACGAATCGACGAACAGCTTCCCGGTAATAAAGTTCAGTTCACGCGCGACGTCTTTACCAGCATCGAGACTTCGATTCCCAGTCTGGCCATCTTTCTGCGCGTCTTGGTTGGCGTGGCGTCCCTGCTCAGCGCGTTGGTGGTCATGCTGGCCATGTACACGACCATAACCGAACGCACGCGCGAGATCGGCATCCTGAAAGCCATGGGCGCGTCGCGGGGCTACATCATCAGCGAAATTGAAAGAGAAGCGCTCTTGATTAGCGTCATGGGTCTGGTGGTGGGCTTTGCCTTTGCTGCCGGCGCGGGCTTTTTCATTCACAAGGCTACCGGGCTGATTTTCGAGTTCGGCGGCTTGTGGGCATTAACCGCGGCGGCGATTGGTCTGGTTGGCGGCGCAGTGGGCGCGTTTTACCCGGCCGTGCGCGCCGCCAATCTCGATCCGGTTCACGCCCTGGCGTACGAATGATGCGGCCTGCGCGCCCGGCTGGAAGTAACCAACCGTTCAACGCAGACGTCCGGGAAGATGAAAAGAAGTTTTTGATTTCAAGATGACTACGATCTTAAAAGCCGAGAACCTCGAGAAAGTATATCGCGTGGGCAAGGTTGATGTGCCGGCCCTGCGCGGCGTGTCGCTCGACGTGGAAGAGGGCGAATTCCTTTCCGTAATGGGGCCGTCGGGTTGCGGGAAATCAACCATGCTGCATCTACTCGGCGGTTTGCTGACGCCGACGAAGGGCCGCATCGTAATCGCCGGAGAAGATTTGACCGCGGCGTCCGACGCCAAGCGCACCGACATTCGCCGGCGCAAGATTGGGTTTGTATTTCAACGCTTCAATCTCTTCCCCACCCTGACCGCTGAGGGAAATCTGCGCCTGGCCGAACGCATCCACGGCAATGGCGACGATGATCCCGGACACCGGCGCGAGATTCTGCGCCTGCTGCGGCTCGAAGACAAAATGCATCACAAGCCTTTGGAACTTTCCGGCGGCGAGCAGCAGCGCGTGGCCCTGGCGCGCGCGGTCGTCACCCGCCCCGCGATCGTGCTTGCTGACGAACCGACCGGCAATCTTGATTCGGAAAACTCAGCCATCGTTTTGAAGATGTTTCAGGAACTCAACCGCCGCTTTAATCAAACCATCGTCATGATCACTCACAATCCCGAAGCGGCCGATGCCTCGCGTCGCGTTATTCAAATGCGCGATGGTCATATCGTCGAGCACGCTGCGCCGGTGCGAATACCCTGAGCCGGCGCCCAAACGAAACGGATAGTTCCGCCGCTAATGTTCGGGAGCGCGGCTTCGGTCTCGACAAATCCCAGTCTCTGGCTAATAATCACGCAGCACTGAACCAACCCATGGGATTTATCTCAACCAGCGCCAAGCGAGTCTTTTTCTGGACTTACCCCCGAACGTCGTGGCAATGGGATGTGCTGTGCGTGTTGATCTTGGTTTTCATATTTCTGACGCCTAAAAGCTGGTTTGAGAACACTGCTTTTCAACGCAGTCATGCGGCCCAAACCACCATCATCATGTCAGCCGATGTCGTAGGCGCTCAGTTGGATAAGGGTGAGATCGAGCGGCGCGCGAAGCAGCTCTCAGGGCGCGCCAACGCTCAGGTCATTGCCCTGCGTGAGCGGCGCGACGAAAGCGGGAAATTAATCGCGTATGAGGTTGACATTCGCTGACCATGCTTTATAATTTTCAAGCTTAATTCGCCTGAGGCGTTTTATTAAGATGACGCACTCAAGGCTTTTCGATAGGGCCCGATTGGGCCTTAAGTTTTAGTCAGGAGCCATTATGAAGAGACTTTTTTCCTTTAGCTTATTAGTCGGATTATTTCTGGCCACCATGTCCCTCGCCGCACCTTCCAGAACCAACGCGCAAACCGCCGGCATGGTCAGCTCGATTATCCAGCGCCTGGAGCGCAACAAGCGAAACCTGAAGACGCTGCGCGCGGATATCACCATGGAGAAGTACAACTCGCAGCTTCGCGAAAAGGAGACGTGGTCCGGCATCGTGCTCTACATCCCGGTCGCGACGGGCAGTGCTTTCGTGCGTTTGGAGTGGAACAAGCCGCAGCACGAGATCCTGACAAGTGAGAACGGCAATTACATGTTATATCGACCACGCCTTGGCATTGCCTATGTCGGCCCTACGAATTCAATTAAGAATCCGAACGATAGCAGCGTATTGGCGTTGATGAATATGTCAGCCACACAATTGCGCACTCGGTTTGGCGAGTTTCAGGACATGCGCGAAGAAACGCTCTGGGGTGGCGTGGCCACGACGCACTTCAAAGTGTTCCCCAAAGTTGCCGCCAGCTATAAGTACATCGAAGTCTGGGTCGACAACGAAGGCATGCCGGTGCAAACCAAGATGGTCGAGAAGAACGACGATGCAACCACGGTACGCCTGACGAACTTGGCGAAGAACCAGACGATTCCGTTGGATCAGTTCAAACAAAACCTGGATCCGAGCGTCAAGCGAGTAAAGGGCTAGTCCTACAGCCTGTCCAATACTGTTGAAGGGCTTCGGGTAACCGAAGCCCTTCGATGTTTTCAGGCTAGACCGCACCCGCCTTCTTGCCTTCACGGCAAGGCTGGGCATATTCTTCTGGCACCCCGGACGCCGGCGTTAATTCGTAATGCGAAAGAGCACCTTTCTTAAATGGAAACTGCGCCAGGCCGCCTTTATTTCGCGCGCACTGCTGTCGACCAACCATGTCGTCCTGGCGCACATCATTCCGATGCGGCGCTGCAATCTCGCCTGCGGCTATTGCAACGAATACGATCAGACATCGACGCCGGTGCCGCTCGAGGTAATGAAGCGGCGCATCGATAAACTTGCCGAACTCGGCACTTCGATCGTGACGATTTCCGGCGGCGAGCCCATGATGCACCCGGAGCTCGACCAGATCATTCGCTACATTCGCTCACGTGGAATTATCGCCGGGCTGATCTCGAACGGTTATTACTTCACCCCCGAACGCATCAAGCGTCTGAACGAAGCGGGCCTCGACTCGCTTCAAATCAGCATCGACAACGTCAATCCGGACGAAGTTTCGCGCAAAAGCCTGCGCGTGCTTGATAAAAAACTCCGTTACCTGGCCGAGCACGCCGACTTTCATATCAACATCAACTCGGTGATCGGAGGCGGAATCAAGCAGCCGGAAGATGCGCTGACGGTGGCGAAGCGCGCGGTTGAACTCGGCTTCTCAACTACGGTCGGAGTGATTCATGACGAAGACGGCACCCTGAAGCCGCTGACTGAATCCGAGAAGCAAATCTTTCATGCGGTGAAGAAGCTCGGCAACAAAGATCACGCGCGGCTCAACTGGTTTCAGGACAGCATCGCCGAAGGCCAGCCTTACGAATGGCGCTGTCGCTCCGGCTCGCGCTATCTCTACATCTGCGAAGACGGCCTGGTGCACTGGTGCTCGCAGCAGCGCGGCTATCCCGGCACGCCGCTCGAAGAAGTGGTGCGCGCCCACGTGCACGATTCAATGCGTCCATCAGGTCGGCATCCTCGACAACTGGCGCGACCCCCAGATGACGCCGGTTCAAATCCGCCGCGAACAGAAGCAAAAAGAGCGCGTGGGCGAGGTGCTGAGGGCGGAGTAAGATTTGAAGTTGGTAGTCTTGGGTTGGATTTTCATGTCGAGAGTCCTCATCAGTTTGGTTCTGACGATTTCAGCTCTTGCCACGCCGCGCACCAATTACCCACTGGTTCCACAGGACCCACTGAGTCAGCCAATAATTCTCACCGTAACAATCACAGACAAACACGGAAACTATGTTCGTGGGCTTAGTAGGGACCTCTTCGAAGTATTAGACCAAGGCAAGCCTCAACAGGTAACTGACTTCGACGACCACGACTCGCCCGCTGCCGTTGGGATTGTGTTCGACTTGTCAGCCTCAATGAATCCCGACGCGATCAGATCAGGCCGGGAGGCACTTGGCAACCTTGTTGGATTAAGTCATCCAGAGACCGAATTCTTTCTAGTCGGCGTCAGCACGCATTCAGCATTGCTCCAAGACTGGACACGCGACGGAGCTACCCTTTCGAACGCCGTGCCAATGATTCCTCCGAAAATGGCCTTGAAGGGAAATACAGCGTTCTATGATGCCTGTTACCTCGGTGTGCAAAAACTCCTAAGCCACACTTACCGCAAGCGAGTCTTATTTGTACTGAGTGATGGACAAGACAATAATTCCAAGCATACGTTTCTCGAACTAAAACGTTTCCTTGAGGCTTCTGGCGTCATGCTCTACTCAGTTGGCGTTTTCAACGTGGAATATACTGGTAGTTCTCTAGGTGAAGAGGGCAGAGGCATCCTTGATGAACTCTCTTCCGTTACCGGCGCTTGGAGTTATGTTACGAAAAGGGAGGCTGAAATAGACAAGGCGTTTCGAAACATCGCGACAGAATTGAGAAACCAGTACACCGTCACATTTCAACCGGACCGCAAATCTTTACCAGACAATAGACGCCATACTTTAAAGGTCAGGATAAAAACGCCGCCGAACTTGCCGAAGGATTTGCGCGACGTGAAGGTGAGAGCACGGCATAGTTACTACCCTCCAACAAATACGTAGGCCTGCGTGCGGGGTCGATTAAGCCACCGTCTCGTGAATATCTCCGGCCACCGTGTAGAGCGTCACTGAACTCGACAGACCCAGACCCGAAAGTCTTCCCGCCATAATCACCACGGTCTCGCCTATTTCGACCAGACCGGCGCGTAGCAAGATCTGCTCGCCTATCTTCAGGATCTCTTCGGTACTTCTTGATCTTGGGATGATCACCGGCTCGACACCCCAAATCAGCGCCAGTTCATTGATCACGTCGCGCGAAGAAGTGAGGGCGATGATTCTCTGACCCGGACGCAGAGGGGAAAGGCGGCGGGCCATCAATCCTGATTCAGTAAAGACGGCGATGATGCGCGTGTTCATCTCGTCCGCGGCAAACGCCGCCGCTTCGCTCAACGCGCGGCTGACGCGGCCGGACTGTCGTCCCACGAGTTTGCTGACGATGGACCCTTTCTCGTTACGAGTTTCGGCCGTTTCAATGATGCGGGCCATCGTCGCGACCGCCGCCACGGGATAAAGTCCCGTCGCCGTTTCGCCCGACAACATCAGGCAATCTGATCCGTCCCAGACGGCGTTGGCGACGTCGGTCGCCTCGGCCCGGGTGGGTCTTGGGCTGGAAACCATCGATTGCAGCATCTGGGTGGCGGTGATGACCAGCTTGCCGGCCTCGTTTGCCTGCTCAATGATCTTCTTTTGATAGACCGGAACCAGCTCGACGCTGGTCTCAACACCCAAATCTCCACGCGCGACCATCACGCCGTCGGCGGCGGCGATGATTTCATCCAGGTGATCGATGGCCTCGGCCTTTTCGATCTTGGCGACGAGCGGCGCCGCGCTGCCGGCACTTTTAATCAACTCTTTCGCTTCTGAACAATCAGCGCCGCTGCGGACAAATGACAGCGCAAAGTAGTCGACGGCCTGCTGCGCGGCCCATTTCAAATCGTCCCGGTCCTTTTCAGTCAAAGAAGGAATCGGCAGAGTGATGCCAGGCAGATTGATGCCCTTGCGCTCGCCGAGCATTCCACCGTTGATGACCCGGGTAACCACATCCGTGCCGGTCGTGCTTTCCACGCGTAGTTCGATCGCCCCATCGTCAAGCAGGATCCGCGCGCCCGGATGCACATCGCTCGGCATACCGAGGTAATTCGTGGCGACCTGAGCGTTGTCGCCTTCGACCTCGCGGGTGGTGATGATGAATTGCTGGTTGGCCTCCAGCATCACCGGTTGATGATCTTTCAGCGTGCGCGTGCGAATTTTCGGGCCGGCCAGATCAGCCAGCACTGCCAACGGACGATTCATCTTCTCGGCGGCGGCGCGCGCCATCCGAATGTCGTCCGCCTTTTCGTCCTGCGTGCCGTGCGACATGTTCACGCGTACGCCGTCGATGCCCGCGGCCAGCATCGCTTCGATCAGCTTCGGATCCCGTGAAGCAGGTCCCAGGGTCGCCAGAATTTTTGCTCTTCTCATGAACTTTTTCGTCAGAACCGCCTTCGGCACGGAATCCCCGCGAGGGCATCCGGACCGGGGTGCAGGATGCGGGCCGGTCTCTCAAAACAAAAACGGTATCACCGCCGGCACGCGCCGCGCGTAAGCATCGAATTCCGCGCCGAACGCTCCCCGCAAGAGCTTCTCTTCGCTGCACACGCGAACTACGGTCCCAACTGCGTACACGATGATCGCAATCAGCAACCCAATCCAGTGGCTGACAGCTAAGCCGGTAGCCAGCAACATGCCGAACATTCCCGTGTAGATCGGATTGCGCACCAGCCGGTATGGGCCTTCGGTAATCAACTTGTGCCCTTCGATCAGACGCGCGCCCAGGCTCCACTGCTTGCCGAGGGTCCTGATCGCCGCCGAGACGAACCATACCGAAGCAATCGCCAGCGCCATGGTTAGAATCGCGAGTGCGATCTCGACAGAGCTACTCGCCGAAACTATGGGACCAAACCACGCGCGCTGAATCGACCAGACAATCGCGTATCCGGCGCCTTGCAACACGATGCCAAGAATCGAAACGCGCTCACGTTTGCTTTCCGGCGCGGGCGGCGATTTGTGCCGGACCAGAAACAGAATGATAAATGCGAACCACGACAACATCACAACGACAAAAGCGAGGGTGGGCCAGAACTCAAGATGAATCATGGTGTTTTCTAATCTGATTCAGCGAGCATTTCTCTGCTGTGACTGAATCGTTCTTCCAGTTGTCTCCGCCGCTTTCCCATCAGCGTTCCGTGCACCGGAAGCACAATCGCGTTCAGCATGTAAACCATTCCCGCCACAAAGGAATATCGTCCGCGACCCAGGACCGCAATCGCCACAGAGAGCGTGCCAACGCCAACGTTCAGCGCACTCTCTTGAATGTCGCCGCGCGTATCAAAGACCTCCAGTTCGTTCAGCTCAAGCGCGCCGCGCTGACGATAAGCATGCCAGTAGAGAAAGACGAACACGCCAAAGACCGCGATGTACCCGGCGCCGAAGATTATCATCAGAACGGACACCTGATCGACGCTGTCAACCATCAAGGTTTCAACGCCACCCGGCAGATGAACGCGGCCTCCCCCTCCCGTAAACAGGCTGACCAGAAAGGTGAAGAGAAACTTCAGCGGATAGACGTAGAACAGAACAACAAACAGCAGTACCGCATTGAGGCAAACCGTGAGATTGTCCTGCAGTCCATAACGGCGAAAGAATTTATATTGATTGAACCAGACCATGAACAGCAACGTGAAGCTAATAGCGAACGCGCCAAAGCCGCGCATGGTCTGCATCAACTCGCCAAAGGTCCTGGGAACTTCGAGCGACACAACCAATAGCGTGATTGCGAATCCGAAAACGGCATCGCTAAGACCCTCGGTGCGCGAGATCTCGTGGCTGCGCCAGCGAAACTTTTTGTTGTCGCCGATGCCTTTGTCGATCAGTTTCTCTCGAATCATCTCTTTGCCGTCGGGCTACTGTCCCGCTGCCAGCGACGCCTTAACTACCCGCTCGAATTCTGCGCCTGAACTGTCACTGTACCCGAGAAAGCGCTTTACCAACTCCCCGTTTCGATCAAAGACGAATGCCTGCGGGATATTTTGATTATCGCCGAGAAACGAATCGGCGAATTCGTCGTCGGGAAATGCGAGTGGATATTGAATCCCAAACTCCCTGGCAAACGCCGGAACTTGATCGCGATCGTCGGCCCCGCCGACGTTCAGCCCGATTACCTGCAATCCCTGCCGTTGGTATTGCTCTTGTAGTTGCACCAGCAGCGGTGTTTCAGCGCGGCAAGGCTCGCACCACGTCGCATAAAAGTCCAGCACTACAACTTTTCCTTTGTAATCGGCAAGTGTCGCGTGCTGTTTGTTATCGAGCGCCCAGCCGCCGGTCCCAGCCGCCTTCCTCGTGCAAGCGGCAAAAATGAACGCCGTCCCGAGCACCAGAATCATCAGCGCCAGACCGCGCCTGAGTTTTCGATTCACGGTTGGAGGTTTACGACTCTTCATCGGTCTCGCGGTTTGCTTCACCGTTATGCGGCTGCTCGCCGATTTCGACGGAATCAATTTTCTGTCCCGGCACCAGGTACTCTTCGTTTGCCCACCGGCTGAAGTCGATCAGCTTGCATCGTTCGGAACAGAAAGGGCGTGACGGATTATCTTTCCATTCGACCGTCTTTCCGCATGTCGGACATTTCAGCACTAGGCAAAAGTAAGAAGGAAATGTCTGGCAGTGTCGTGGCTTGAGAGACTGCCGTTCTTTAGATAACGATCCACGAAGAGACACGAACCGGAAATGGTTTGGTTCGTGCGGTTTCGTGTGATTTCGTGGATCGGTCTTATCAGAGCGGGATAGAACACGAAACAAGACCAAGGCTTCTATTTGCTGTCTCTTTTCCTGAACTCCGACCCGCCTAATGGCGTAGAATAGGGCGAGGAGTTTTATGGCTGACTACAAAGAGAAATTCGACGATTTGCATCGCGCGGCGAGGCGCAAGGCGCGCGAGATCGACGAGAAGCTTGGCGTGAAAGGCATCGTCGAAGACACTGCGCGCGTTGCCGGCGACGCCGCCAAGCTGGGAGCGAAAACCATCGCGAACGGCGCTGAGCAATTGCGCGCTGAAGCCGGGCGCTTTGCTGAAGACAACAATCTCCGCGAAACCGCTGGGCGCGCCGCCAATGAAGCGAAACGCCACGCCAAAGACGCGGGCGAATTTATTCGCGATGCCGCCGGTGATGCCGGCAAGATCATACGTGACGCCGCAGGCCCAGCCGGCAAAAAGGCCGGCGAGGTTTTCGACGACGCGAAAAGTTACGTCAGCACTGCGGCGAACGTAGCCGGCAAAGGCGTGCGGGCCACGCGTGCAGGCGCGGCCGCGACGGCCGGAATTCTGAAAGCGAGAGATTGGGTAAAAGAAAATCCCGGTAAAGCCGCCGCCGTATCTTTTTCGCTTATCTTAGGTGTGCGCATGGGCGCGGCGCTTCCCGGGCTCGACGCGGTGCTGCTGGGATCGCACCCGCACTGGCTGACGCATTCGGCGCTGCCGGTCTGGGGACTGCGCAAAGCTTTTGAAAGCTTTGATGGGTATTTGAAGAAGCAGGAAGAGTTGATCGCTCGCGGCGAATTATCCGAAGCCGAGCGCGAGCGAGTTGAATTTCAGCGCAAGATTACCAAGTACGTCGGCGCACCACTGCTGGGCGCGTTCAGTTGCGCGGCGGGCGCGGTGATGTTCGCGCAGATCGCCAATCCGGTCGGCATCACCGGCGCACCGATTAGCTGGCTGTTGGGCGGCAATCCCTTCCTCGACGGCGTCTGGCTGTTCGCCAACGGCGTGATTTGTTTCCATCAGGGCTACAAGTTTTTCATGATCGCGCTGGCCGATCAGGAAGAAGTGAATCGCGTGGTAAGGGAGATTAAGGGATTGCTGCCGGCGGCGTAGCAGTCATTTTCGAAAAAGCTGCCACAACACGCCCTCCCTCACGATCGGGCTACTGCCCGGTTTTCACCTTCTGCGCTGGCGCGCGTTTCGAAGTTTCGCGATCGATTCGATCCAGCCATTTCAATTCCAACTCCATCTGCGCAATCACCAGCTTCAACATCCAAACCGCCTCGTGATAAGGATGCCCGACTTCTTTCAACACGTCCTTCAAGGTTTCCTGTTCTTCCGCTAACTGGCGCTCCAGAAAAAGCCGGCGCTGTATTAGCTGTTTTTGAAACGCGCGCGGTCGCGCCTGCCAGGACAACGCCAGCCAGGTCAGGAATGGCTGATGAACACGGGTGCGGGTCCAGTGGGCGCTTTCGAGTGCATCGGCCAAACGCTTGCGACCTTGCTCAGTAGTTTGGAATACGCGTCGCTCTGGTCCTGCTGAAGGCGTGTCTGCGGCCGTAACGCGAATCAGTCCGAGGCCGGTGAGCTTATCGAGCGAATAATAAATCTGCGGGCGCGAGACGGCGGCCCAATCGCGAATCTTGCGATTCTCGAGCGTGGCGTTTACTTCATAGCCATGCCTTGGACGTTCAGCCAGCAGGCTCAGGATTACCAGATCCGGAGTCGTCAGTCGCATTCCGTCCGGTCGCGCACCCTCATTTTGGTTTGCCGCAATTTTCTTCTTGACAGGCCTTTTCATGCCGGGTATTATATCACTAGTCTAGTTAAGACTAGCTAGAATAATTCGCGAAAGGAAAGGCTCTTGAGCCATGAAACCAAGAACGATCTTTGCCGTCCCGGTTGCCGTTGGCCTGGCGCTGGCGATTTGGACGGCGTTTACGGCGACCCATACGAGTCGGGAGAGGATAGCGATGATTAACAAATCAACCCCGGTGCTACACGTGAAAAGCGTCGAGCCCAGTCTGAAATTCTGGACCGAGCGCTTCGGTTTCAAGAAAACCATCGAAGTGCCCGAAGGAGATCACCTCGGCTTCATCGCAATGGAAAACGGCGCGGTCGAAGTGATGTATCAAACTTATTCCGGCATGAAAGCAGATCCCGCCAATCCCCTGGCCCAGGCCGTCGAGCAGGGGCCAAGTTTTCTGTTCATGGAAGTTTCGGACATTAACGTGGTCGCAGAATTTTTTGAAGGGCGCCGAGATTGTCCAGCCGGTACATGACACGTTCTATGGCTCAAAGGAGATCGTGGTCAAAGAGCCGGGCGGCCACTTTGTGATCTTTTCGCAGATGCCACAGCGCTAAAGGAGGTCAAAATGCCAACCGATGAGCGATGCTTACAGGATTTGGTGTCGATTGGGCTGGCCATGCTGCGTGATCTGGAACTACTGCGCATTCGCAGCGTGGCCCAGCTGGCCCGAAAGAATCCGCGGCGGATGTACCGGGACCTCTGCCGGCTAACGGGACAGCCGCAGGACATCTGCTGCCTCGACGTCTTTACGGCCGCTGTGGCGCAGGCAAAGAACCCGCAATTGCCTGTCGAACAGTGTCAATGGTGGTATTGGAGTCGAAAGCGCAAAGCTGGTCGCCATTAAGGCTCGACATGGTTTCAGACGGGCGCGGTTTACAAGCTGGTGATGCCGGCTGCTCTGGCGATCAAACGCCCTCGACGCGCCTTGCACAACATCAGCACTTGCTTGACGGGCCAAAGTAATCGCCAGGTGGTCAGGATCGCACTGCTCCAACTGTGGCGATATCGCTCAGTCGTCTCATCAAGGTAGTAATAGCCCAATGCTGCCTGCTCACTGAGCGCCTTTTTGTGGCTGGCGCGAAAATGCTCTATCTCCTCTCCAGCCTCTACCAGCACCGGCTTGCAGTCCACGCGACTCGTTACGTAGTGCGAGTGAATGTAATAGAGGCGGGATGGATCCTTAAGCTGCGGAATGCTCAATCTGAGCCGATGGGAGACTTCTCTAAAAACGTTTACGACAGGACTGTTGGAGGTCACTATCTCTGACCCGTCGTCGAACTCAGTTGAGAAAGCCACAAACTCGATCACGGCGTTGGCGTTCCGCTTTGAAACGAACGCTCGACCAACTATTGCAGCTGCCCTCGAATCTCGATTTACGAGCAGAGAGAGCATGGAGTTCACTTTTGTAATCTCATCGCCGGAAGCAAGATGAGCCACTATTGAAAATCCAAGCGCCTCGAGTTGCGAGATGACAGAGAAAGATTGCGGCGGGAAGCGTAGTCGGGCCGCTTTATCGCTAATTAGAACAAAGCGTTGATGCGCTTTTACACCAGGGCGGTAACGAACCAGAACCGGGCCGGCGAGATAGGGGAAGGCCAGCGCGAAGAGCAGAAGGCTCAGACTGATGGTCAGACTGATAGTCATAGGGTAAACAGGAGAGGGGGGGCACCATCAGATCGCGCTCAACAGCCTTCAGGTGGCCTTAGCGCGCTGACGACGTTTGACGAGTGTGGTGACTATCAATCCTACGACGCCGAAAGCCACCACCGCGAGGCGGAAAATCAAGACCTTACCATTCGTAGCCGGCTTCGTCATGAGATAGAAACCGCCAAACACAATGGAAAACGCAAAAAGCCATTGAAAGTCGAAACCGGTCGTCTTCTTATTCGGTTGTGTGTGCATTTTCGGAAGGAGCGGGACTCAGAAGATTAGGTCGCCAGGGCGACTCTGGAAAAACCATAGCACACTCGCGAGCCCAGGGGCGAGAGTTTTCTAAAAACAGGATTTTCCGAAGGCATTTTCACACGAAACTGTGGGATACGGCTGGAGGAAAAGCGCCGGTCGGGAGCAAATCCCGACCGGCTCAATTGCTCTCAGGTCAACTAATCGTAATTGGAAACGGCAGAAAGCAGAGCGCGAAGACGATCAGCGTGATGATCCCGATAACGACGCGCGTCGTGCCGAGAGGTTCCATCTGTTCCGGTTGTGGGTGACGGACGTTAAGCATTACTGCCAGCAAGACAACGTAAAGAAGCATCGTCGGACTGCCGAACCACAACCACCCGATAATTGTACTCATTAATATCAGAACAAACGCCACTCGCCCAATCCACCAATGGGCGCGCTGCCCGAACGCGGCGAACGTTCCGTGCCCGCCGTCGAGCTGCCCCACCGGCATCAGGTTCAATGCTGTCACCAGCAAACCAAACCACGCGGCCAGGTAAAAAGAGTTCGCCGCAGAGTTGTCGAGATCGATTTTGAACGCGCGCGCGATCAAACGAAACAAAAGCGGATCATTGAAAGTGATTCCGCTGCCGGCGCTTCCTGCTTCGCCGGCGATCAGCGGCACGTGATGCAGCGTCAGCACTCCCGCAAAAGCGATCGGAATGATCACGATGAAACCCGCGAGCGGTCCGGCGAGTCCAATATCAAACAAGGCGCGGCGTGAAGGCACCGGCGATTTCATCCGAATGAACGCGCCGAACGTTCCGGGAATCAAAAGCGGCGGTTGCGGAATGAAAAACGGCAGCGTGGCATCAACCCCGTAGTAGCGACAGAACAGGTAGTGCCCAAACTCATGCGCGGTGAGAATCGCCAGCAGCGACGCTGAGAAGACCAATCCCTGACCGAGGGATTTCGGGTGCGTAAATGCGCCCCGCACGATCTCGACCACCGCTCTGGCGTAGTACCAGGGAATAAGCAAAATTGAGCCGGCGATGCCGCCAGTCTCGGCCGGCGAGCCGCTGGCAACGTCCACGTCCGATCCGGCCATTACGATCCCGCAGATGGTCGTTGTGATCCCGGTAACCAGAAACAACAATCCATGCAGCGCCCACTGCCGCGCGGTCGGACGCGGAGCGTGACGTGCCAAGGACGGTGGCGATGGAAACGTTTCGTCTAACTGGGACATGAATCGAGCAAACAAGAAGCCAGAATTCGTGATCCAGCAATTACTGCTGATTCCGAAATTCTGGCCTCAAACTTAATGCCTGGACAGCGCCGACACGCTAGGCGCTCGGACTCTCGGCTTCCTCGCGGGCCTGCAATTCCTTCCCTGGTTTGAACCGAATGGTCTTGCCAGAAGGGATCGCGACTTCTTCGCCGGTGCGCGGATTGCGCCCGATGCCGCGCTTGCGTGGCTTCACAATAAAGACGCCAAAGCCGCGCAACTCAATGCGGTCGCCGCGCGCCAGCGACTCCTTCATCGAATGAAACAGAGCATCCACGGCCTGCTCGGCCTTCAGTTTCGGCACGCCGGTCCGTTCGGCGATGCGGTTAATAATGTCGAGCTTGATCACGATCCCGCTCCTCCGCTGTGGCAATCGCCTCACGCCGGCGATTCATGGTTTCGCAAAGCTACGGTCTTAATGTGTGAGGGATGATAAGAAGCCGCGTCAAGGACTGTCAAGCTTTGGTAGTGCCCTTATTTGAATTTCTCTGCGCCACCTCTGCGTTCTCTGCGTCTCGGCGGTGAGTGTATTTGAACGCATTATTCACCGCAGAGACGCCGAGGTCGCAGAGACCGCGCAGAGAAAAACTGAAATTCTGACACTACCCAAGCTTGCCGAAACCGCGCACGGGTCTCGACTCCGGCAAAGATGCCGGTGAACTGCCAGCCAGGGACCCCTGCGCGACTGCAACGCCGTTGGATTGACAATGCTGGCAAACGACGGATAACCTCGATTTGCCGCAGCGCTTGACCGCCAAGGCCGGAAAAAATGTACGTCTATTGTAGCTCGCTCATCATCCAAAACTCATGTCTAGTACGAAATTCAATCAACCACCGCCTTTCGGCACTATTCATCCGGACGACGACCCGGATATCGAAGTGAAACGGCCAAAGGACGCCGCGCGCAAACACCTGTGGCAGGAATCGCGCCTGCTATTCCGTGATCTAATTTTCGCCTTGATGCTGCTGGCGCTGGTCATGGTCTTCATCGTGCAGCCGGTGAAAGTCGAAGGCACTTCGATGCTTCCTTACCTGCACGACGGCGAGCGCATCTTTGTCAACAAGTTAATCTACTACGACGACTATCGCTGGGCGCCAAAGGTCTATCGCGGCGACATCGTCGTGTTCTGGTTCCCGGAAGATCCTTCGAAGAGCTATATCAAGCGTGTCATTGGTTTGCCGGGAGACACCGTAGAAGTGCACGAAGGCCACGTGCGCGTAAACGGCCGGGACATGGAGGAAGCCTATCTCGATCCGCAATTGAATATGTCGCGGCCGAACCGGCCGCCGGTTTACGTCAAGCCGGGATATTATTTTGTGATGGGCGACAATCGCGACAACTCGAGCGACTCGCGCATTTGGGGTTTGGTGCCAAAGAAGTACGTTTATGGCAAGGCGCTGTTTCGTTACTGGCCGCTGACGAACGCAACCTTGATTTCGCGCGACACGCATAACAGCGCAATTCCGGCGGCACAGAATTACCGGCGCGATGCGTCGAGCCCACCGGACTCCGACGATCG
>WNFC01002234.1_pt1 | contig 28724 bp, 27 predicted proteins | sample 5400541 | NCBI WGS metagenome assembly WNFC01 (sample SAMN13153342, study PRJNA577476) | soil metagenome | isolation source: 120 cm saprolite under Douglas fir tree site 2 hole 2 replicate 1 | place: USA:California | collected 2015-04-18
GGCGCGGTGGGGATGGGGACGCAGCAGGTGATCAGGTTCTTGAAGTTGTTCTGGAAATAGGTCAGGCCGAGGCGGATGCGGTTGTTCCAGAGCTTCTGGTCGACCCCGAAGTCGTAGGAGAGGCTCTTCTCCGGCTGCAGGGTCGGATTGCCGAAGTCGGGGAAGAACAGGTCGTTGAAGGTCGGCGCCCGGAACCCGGTCCCCGCGCTGCCGTGCAGCCGGGTGCCCGTCTCCTTGATCACGAAGGCGACCGAGCCGCGCTCGGTGGTGGTCGTCCCGAAGACGCTGTTGTCCTCCACCCGGAAGCCGCCGGTCACGAAGAGCCGATCGAAGAAGCGGAGCTGCTGCTCGAGGAAGACGGACTGGGTCTCGGTCGCGGCGCGGAAGACGCCCTTGTTCTCCCCTTCCTCCCGCCGGTACTCGAGCCCGACGCTGCTGGTGCTCCATTTCCCGATGAAGAACGAGTTGACCCACTCCGCCTCCTTTCGCACCACGTCCACCTGGGAGAAGATCGGGAAGTCGAAGTCGACTCCGGGATCGACCGGGTCCTGGAAGCCCGAGCTGTTCTCGTAGCGAGAGAGGCGGCCGCGGGTCTCCCACCACTCCACCGGGCGGGTCTTGCCCTCCAGGCTGAAGATGGTGGTCTCCGACTGCTGGTGCGCATTGGGGTTGATGATCGGAACGATCGGCTGAGGCCCCGGGAACACCCCCTTCACCGGCACCCCGATGTCATTCTTGTTGTAGCGGAAGACGAAGTCGAGGGAGGAGTTCCAGGGCAGCGTCGCCCCGATTCGCGCGCTGAGCGCGTTGACGTCGGTCCCATCGTTCTGGAACTGGCCGTTGCTCTCGAAGTGGGACGCCGACAGCGCGTAGTTCAGGACCTTCCAGGCGCCGCTCACGGTGGCGCGGGTGGCGAGGGTGTCGTAGTTGCCCACCTCCTGCTGCACGGAGGCCTGGAACGGCCCGCCGGCGCCCTTGCGGGTGATGATGTTGACCACGCCGCCGATGGCGTCGGCGCCGTAGAGCGTGGACTGGGCGCCCCGGATGATCTCGATCCGCTCGATCAGGTCCGGGGAGAGGTCGGAGAGATCCACCTGCCCGAGGGTCGGGCTCTTCACCCGCACGCCGTCCACCAGCACCTGCACCTGGTTGGCGTTGGCCCCGCGGATGGTGATGCTCGACGTCTTGCCGTAGGACCCCGAGCGACGGATCTCGACGCCGGGCACATTGCGGAGCGCCTCGTCCACCGTCGGGTAGTGGTAGGTCTGGAAGTCGTCCCCGTTCACCACGCTGATGGAGGCGCCGATCTGCTCCGACGGGGTCGCGACCTTGGTCGCGGTGACCACCACCGGATCCACGTTCTTCTGCTCCTGCGCCGCCGCCACCGCGGGCGCCGCCAGGGCCAGGGCCAGAAGCCATGCCAGTTGCTCTCGCATCGACCACTCCTTTTGCCTCGAAAGGGGTTGGCGCTGGTGATCGCACCCAGGTCTCCTGACTCGTGGATCGGCGTCGTGGCCCGGCCTTCCCAGGCGCGCCCTCGGGCGGCCCAGTGGCTCCCTCGCGGGATCGGGCGGGACTCCCCACTCACAGTGGCGGGACCGTGCCGGCTTCGGCCCATACATCGGGCCACCGGCTTCCCTTGGAGTGCGATAGTTTTTCTTGTGCTAGGTCGCTTTAGCTGCCATCACCTCCTTCTTCACATTGGGCACTGGATCAACCGTTTGGATAAATCAGGTGCACCGTGGGCCGGCGACTGATCGGGTGCTTGTCGACGATCACGCGGCAGCCGTAGGCGGCCTCGAGCACGGCCTCGTCCATCACCGTCTCCGGCGGGCCGACGCGGACCGCGGCGCCTGCCGCCATGAGCAGGAGCCGGTCGCTGAGCTCGGCCGCAAACCCCAGATCGTGTGAGACGAGCACGATGGTAAGGCCCGACTCGCGACCGAGCCGGCGGAGGAGGCCGGCGCACTCGGCCTGATAGCGCAGGTCCAGGTGGGCCGTCGGCTCGTCGAGGATCAGCAGGCGGGGCTCCTGGGCCAGGGCTCGGGCCAGCATGACCCGCTGCCGCTCGCCCCCGCTCAACCGGTCCAGGAGGGCCCCACGCAGGTCGAGCACCCCGACCGCCTCCATGGCCCGGCGCGCCGCCGCCCGATCCTCCGCGCTCTCGAAGAACCGGCGGGGGGCCCGCGGGAAGCGCCCCATGAGTACCAGCTCCTCGACCGTGTGCGGGAAGCCGTGGGGGACGTCCTGCGGCACCACCGCGATCTGGCGGGCCACCGCGGCCCGCTCGAGGCGGCCCAGGTCGCTGCCCTCGAACCGGATCCGGCCGCCCGACGGCGTCAGGACGCGCGAGAGGAGCCGGACCAGGGTGGTCTTGCCGGAGGCGTTGGGACCGATCACGCCGAAGGTCTCGCCGGGCCGGACGTCGAAGGACAGGTCGCGGATGGCGAAGACATCCGCTCCCGCGGCGCGCGCCGGGTAGGCGAAGGCCAGCCCCTGGCACTCCAGCCGCGCGGTCACAGGTGCGGATTCGCCACGCGCGCGCGCAGCAGGTAGATGAAGAACGGGGTCCCGCAGAAGGCGGTGATCACGCCCACCGACAGCTCCGCGGGGGCGATCACGTTGCGGGCGACGGTGTCGGCCAGGAGGAGGAACGCGCCCCCGCCCAGCAGGGCCGCGGGGATCACGACGCGGTTGTCGGAGCCGAGCAGCAGGCGCAGCGTCTGGGGCACGATCAGGCCCACGAAGCCGATCGGCCCCGCGAAGGCGACGGCGGCCGAGGTCAGCAGGGCGGCGCCCGCGAAGATGCGGCGCTTCACGCGCTCGGAGTCGACCCCGAGCTAGCCGCCGGGCCGCGCCGATCACGAGCCAGCCCCCCAGCGCGGTGAGGGCGGCGAAGACGGCCAGGCTGCCGGGCGCGATCGGGCTCAGGTTGCCGAGCAGCCAGTGCACGACCCCGCCCAGCCGGTCGAAGTCGACCACCGAGATCAGCACCGTGATGGCCGAGGAGAAGAAGATGCCGACGATCACGCCGGCGAGGAGCAGGGTGTGGACGGGGAGACCCCCGGCACGAGAGGCGATCAGGTAGACCGCCCCGCCCGCCACCAGGGCCCCCGCGAACGCGCAGGCGGCCAGACCCACCGCCTCGACGAGGCTGCCGCCGAGCCCGAACACCTGGGCCACGATGACGCCGAACGCGGCGCCGCTCGAGACGCCGAGGACCGAGGGCTCGGCGAGCGGGTTGCGGGCCAGGGCCTGGAAGCCGGCCCCCGCCACCGCCAGCGCGCCACCCGCCAGCAGGGCGGCGAGGATGCGCGGTAACCGGAGGCTCAGCACCACGACCTGATCGACCCCCTTGATGCGGCCGGTCAGTACGGCCAGCACGTCGCCGGGCGGCACACGGGCGCTGCCGATGAACAACGCGCCGAGCGCGGCAGCGATCACCAGGAGCGCGAGCCCGCCCAGCAGGACGGTGAGTCGCGCACCGGAGGCGGGGGCCGCCTCGGTCATCGCGTCTCCGCCCGGTCGAAGGTCTCGGGGTGGATCAGCCGCGCCAGCCGCTCGAGGCCGTCGACGATGCGCGGCCCGTACCGGTGCGTCAGGTTGCCGTCGATCGTGTGGAGCCGCCCGGCCGCGATGGCCGGCACCTGGGTGAAGCGCTCCCACTTGTCGCGCATCAGCGGGCTCTTCTCCGAGCCGTGACTCGCCAGGATGATGACCTCCGGGTTGCGGGCCAGGGCGGCCTCCAGGCTGTAGCGTGGATACCCCTGCCCTCCGTCGGCGGTCACCGAGTCGCCGCCGGCGAGGGCGATCAGCTCGGATACGAGCGAGGCGCGCCCCGGCACGATGAGAGGATCGGGCCAGAGGACGTAGAGCACGCGCGGACGTGGCCGCCCTTCCACCCGCGCGGCCACCGCCTGCATCCGTTCGCGCAGGGCGGCGACCGCCCGGTCCGCGGCGTCGCCCCGGTCCGCCAGCCGCCCGAGACGGGTCACCAGGTCCAGCACGTCGGCCACCGTGACCGGGTTCACCACGTAGACCGGGATCTTGAGCCGCTCGAGCTGCTCGAACGTTTCCTGGCGATTGCCGGCGGTGGTGGCCACCACGAGGTCGGGCTTGAGCGAGACCATGCCCTCGAGGCTCGGGGCCAGCATGCCGCCGACCCTCTGCTTCCGGCGCGCCTCCGCGGGGTAGTCGCAGAAATCGGTCACCCCGACCAGGCGGTCCTGGGCCCCGATCGAGAAGAGGATCTCGGTCACGCTCGGCACCAGCGAGATGATGCGGGCGGGCAGCGCGGGCAGGACGATGCGGCGGCCGGTCTGGTCGGTGACGGTGAGCGCGTCGGCCGCCGCGGGCAGCAGGATGAAGGCCAGCGCCAGCGCGGCCAGGAGCCGGCTCACGGAGCGCCGGGCCCGTCGGCGCGATCGCTCACGCCCGCCGACTTGAAGGTCGCCATGTCGGTCAGCACCGAGACCGCGGCGCGGGCCAGGCTGATGCAGAGCGCCGCGCCGGTCCCTTCCCCGAGGCGCATCCCGAGATCGAGGTACGGCTCGAGACCGAGCGCGTCGAGCACGAGCGCGTGTCCGGGCTCGGCCGAGCGATGGGCGGCGAGCAGCGCCCCGCGCGCGGCCGGCTCGAGCCGGACCGCGACCAGCGCCGCCGTGCCCGCGATGAAACCGTCCAGGACCACCGGCAGGCGGTATGCGGCACCGGCCAGGATGACGCCGACGAGGCCCGCGATCTCGAAGCCACCGACCTTGGAGAGGGTATCGAGAGGATCCGCGGGATCCGGCGCGTTCCGCTCGAGGGCGCGCCGGATCGCCTCGACCTTGCGCCGTCTCCCCGCCGCGTCCACTCCCGTGCCCGGGCCGGTGACGCTCTCCACGGAGGCACCGGTCAGCGCCGCCACCAGGGCGCTCGCGGCGGTGGTGTTCCCGATGCCCATCTCGCCGGTGCCGAGCAGGTCCGCGCCCGCCGCCCGCTCGGCCTCGACGAGCCCGATGCCGGCCTCGATCGCCTGCACCGCCTGTTCGCGCGTCATCGCGGGCCCACGCGTCATGTCCGCGGTGCCCGGCGCGATCTTGAGGTCGCGCAGGTTGGGATGCCGGGGAAGCGGGGCCGCCACACCCAGGTCGGCCACCACCACCCGCGCGGAAGCGTGGCGCGCGAGAACGTTGACCGCGGCTCCGCCGCGGAGGAAGTTCTCGACCATCTGCGCGGTGACGATCTGCGGATAGGCGCTCACGCCCTGGGCGACCACGCCGTGATCGCCCGCGAGGGTGAAGATCACCGGATCGCGGAGCGGCGGCGGGCAGGTCCCCGCGATGGTGGCCAGGCGTACCACCAGCTCCTCGAGGCGCCCCAGGCTGCCCGGAGGCTTGGTGAGCTGATCGAGCCGGCGGCGCACCTCGACCTCGGCGCCCGGATCCGGCAGGGTCACGAGGCTACGGAGCTTCGTGAGACCGGTCATGCGGGGCGGGGGGCAGTGGGGCGTTCTTCACGGTCAGCGGGAGCGCCGCCACCATCAGGGTCACCCGGTCCGCGGCGGCGGCCAGACGCTGGTTGACGAGCCCCAGCAGGTCCCGGAAGCGGCGGCCCAGCTCGGTCGGCGGATGCACGCCGTCGCCGACCTCGTTGGACACCAGGATGACGGAGACGAGACGCTCGCGCAGGAGCTTGGCCAGGTCGTCGGCCGCGGCCAGCACCACCGCGTCGTCGTCGCCGCGCTCCATGAGGTTCGACACCCAGACCGTGACGCAGTCGACGACGACGAGGTCGTGCGAGCGCGCCGCGCGGCGGCAGGCCGCCGGTACCTCGTGCGGCTCCTCGATCGTGGTCCACCGGGGAGGGCGCTCGGCCCGGTGGCGGGCGATGCGGGTGGCCATGTCGCCATCGAGCGCGCGCGCAGTGGCGAGAAACGCGACGGAGTTTCCACCATGGCGGGCCTGCTCGAGCGCGTGACGGCTCTTGCCGCTACGAGCGCCGCCCAGGACGAGAAGCGAGTGATACACGGCCGTCACCCGGGTCCTCCCTCGAAGACCGGTACGGGGTGGCGGTGTCGGGCAGGTCTCCTGGCTCTCGGATCGTCCTACTCCCCGCCCCTTCCCGATCTGGCTCGTGCCGGATCAGTGGCCGATCGCGGGTTTCGTTCCCGATTACAGTGACGGGGTCGCGGCGGATTCGCACCGCCTTCCCTGGGGCCCGCACCTGGCGGGCCGCCCGGACACCAAAGACGGGCCCGACCGTAGCAGAGCGACGGGGCAAGCGCAAGGCGAGGCCCGGCGTCGGGCCGGGCTACCAGCGGGAGAGGCGATCGATATGCCGCCGCTGGCGCTTGGTGGGCCGGCCGGCCCCGGGCGGACGATAGGCCGGCGTCGCCGGCCGGGCTTCGCGTGGTGGGGGCGGCGGGGTGAGATCCTCGTACAGCAGCGCGGCCTCGCCGCCGCTGCCGCGCCGCTCCGCCAGGACCGCCACCCGGACGATCCGGCGCCCGCGCGGAAGCGTGATCTGGACGAGGTCCCCCGATCGCACCGGCTTGGATGGCTTCACGGCGTCGCCGTTGACGTCCACCTTGCCTCCGGCGCACGCGGTGGCAGCGAGGGTGCGACTCTTGAAGAAGCGGGCCGCCCACAGCCACTTGTCGATCCGTACGTCCGACATCAGGTTTTTACCGTAGCACAGGGGAGGGCGTGAGAAACTGGGACCGCCATGACCCGCTCCGTGCTCGTGCTCGCGACGACGGCCGCGCTCCTGGCGGTCGGTCTCCTCGCCCTGATCGCCGGACCACTCCCCGCCGCCGACCCTCCACAGATGTCGGTCGAGGACTGGGCCAAGCAGCCGGAGGGCAAGACCGGGATCCCGGACGGGTGGAAGGGTCAGAACTGGGGGAGTCCGAAGTACGACTTCCGCATCGTCACGCAGAGTGGCCGCAAGGCCATCCACCTCAAGAGCGTCAACGACAGCTCGACGATCTCCAAGGAGGTGAAGGTCGACGTCAAAACCTGGCCGATCCTCGAGTGGAGCTGGCACGCGGTGACCTTGCCGAAGGGGGGCGACGCCCGCAAGTCCGCGACCGACGACGAGGCGGCCCAGATCTACGTCACGTTCCCGCGTTTTCCGGCCGCGGTGCGCTCGCGGATCATCTCATACATCTGGGACACCACCGCGCCGGTCGGATCTGTCTTCAAGAGCGAGAAGACCGGGCTCGTGACCTACATCGTCGTGCGCTCCGGGCCCACCGACCTGGGCAAGTGGCTCACCGAGAGCCGCAACGTGCTCGACGACTACAAGAAGATCAACGGGGAAGCGCCGGGCGAGGACGTGGGAGCGATCTCGATCGCCATCGACTCCAACGACACGAACTCGACCGCCGAGGCCTACTTCGGGGAGATCTTCTTCCGGAAGCCGTAGCCCACGAGCCGTAGCCCACCAGAGGAGGCGCAATGGCCGCGTACGGCGCCACGCTGCTCCGACTCATCCTGGGGATCGTCTACATCATGCACGCCTACCTCGCGGCCGTGGTCTTTGGTCCGGCCGGCATGATCGCCTATCAGACCAAGAACGGCGTGCCCTTCGCCGAGGTCGGCACCTGGTACCTGATTCTGGCCCACGGGCTGGGTGGGATCTGCCTCGTGCTGGGACTGCTCACGCGGTGGGCCGCCCTGGCCAATGTGCCGGTGATGCTAGGCGCGGTGGCGTTCGTTCACCTGAAGAACGGGTTCTGGGCGCACTCGAACCCGAGTGGCTACGAGTACGCGCTGGTACTGCTGGTCGTCTCCCTCGCGGTGGCGATGATGGGGGGCGGGGCGCTGGCGCTGAAGCGGTAGGGACCGCCTACCGCTGGCTGGCCGTCTTGGCGCCATCCTCGGCCGCGGGCAACGCAGGCGAGGGTGCGAACTTCGACGCCGGGACGGGGCTCGTGGCCTGAGGGAGCGTCAGACTCGTATCCTTGCCCGCCTCTACAGAAACCTTTTCGTCCCAGACGGTCGTGTCGCCAATCACCGCCACCACCCGGTAGCGGCCGGCCAGCACGTCCTTGAACTCATAGGCATCGCCGAGGCGGAACGCCCGACTCCGCTTGACGTCCTGCGTGACGGGCTCGTCCCCGACCAGGGAAAGAGTTCCCGTGATCAGCCGGCGCTGCGGAGTGACCTCGGGCCACTCCGTTACTCGATCGATCCCGTATCGGCTCGAGCGAGAACCCAGCGGAACTGCATGACCGCCTCAGGCCGCTTTTCCAGGAAGGAATTGGCCGTCCCGAGCCCGAAGCGGGGACCGATGGCGGTAGGATCGAGGTCGGCCGCCTGGCGATATTTCTCAATCGCGCTCACGTAGTCGGCCTTGGCCATGAAGGCGTCTCCCTCGGACTTGAGCTGCTCCGCCGGGGAGGCGGCCTTCGAGACCGACGGGTGGGATGCCGGCGGTTGCTGGCAGGCGGTGAGAAGGGTCATCACCGCCGCCAACACAAGGAGCCACGGCATGCCTAGTTCTCGCGGTAGCCGGAGATGCGGGTGTTGTACAGACCTCGGAGAGCCAAATCGATGCTCGCCTTGCTGTAACGGATTTTCATTGTGGCGGACTGGTTCAGAAATTCGAAGTAGCCACCGGCCTCCGCCGAGTTCGTCTCGTTGGCGATCAGTGCCCCTCTGATCTCGGTGTTGCTCCCGCCCCGGAAGCCGACGCCCACGTTGCGGCCAGTGACTATCACGATGCCGTTCCAGGTGAATTGGCTCGTCTGGAAGAATGACAGATCCGCCTCCTCCATTACGAGGACGCCATAGCCAGTGATCGGCTGACCCCCGCTCACCGCCAGGCCGATGAAGTTCGAGCTCGGATCGTACTCGCCCTTCACATACACGAGCGCCGGCGACGAGGCGGTACCCAGGTTCAGGGTCTGGTTGACCTGGCTGGCCCCCGTGCAGTTGTTGGTGACGGTGACCTGGTTCGCTGTTCCGGTCGAGACCATCCGCAGGCCTTCAGGCTTGCTGGAGGACCCGCTCGCATACTGACACGCCTGGGTGCTACTGAGAGTCTGAATCCCAGGGTTTGCATTCAAGTTTGTGAGGAAGGACTGGATCGCGGTGGGATTCAGTGACGAATCCGGCGCGATGGTGTTCAACCCGGTGGTCGTCGAGGCAGGCGCGGTCTGGTCCTTGCCCTGTACGTATCCGCGCTTGGCGCTGTCGTCGAACCCCGCCTCCGCGTTTTGCTCGTACGTGAGGCTGCCTTCACCGGTACCCGTGCACGGGGTGCCCGCTTGGCAGGTGGCGATGCCGAACTGGGTCGCGTTAGCCATAGTGGGCGTCGAGGTATCGCTCAAGCTCCAGTCGCGGCCGTCGATCGAATAGCAGCCGGCGCACGGCGGGTCGTCGGTGAACGTGTCGGACTGCACGCCCGGTAGACTCAAAGCCGCCCGGATGTTTAGATTGCCCCGCTGGACGACCGCGGTGATCGTCCGGCTCGCGCCGCTATAGGTACCCGTCGAGGTGAGGATCAGGATCCCATTGCTGTCCGCAGTCGGGCTGCTGTCGCGGGTCACGGCCGTGCCGACGAGCTGCTGATCACCCGCATTGGTATTAAGGTCGTTCCGAAGTGTGACGGCGAAGGTGCCCTGCGTGCTTGTCAGGCCGGGCATGGCCTGGCTCGACGCGAGCACTCGACAGGAATTTCCGGTGCCGCATTGCCCGCCGCTCGTCATAGTTCCGGCCAACAGGTTCGTGCTGAGGTTGAAGTCATTGTTGCCGATCTGGGTGCTCATGGCCCATTCGAGGCCGGACTCGGCGAGCTGCCGCGCCCGCGCACCGTCGGAGAGGTTCTTGGAAATCTGCGGCTCGACCGCACCCAGCGACATGAAGGTGATGGTGAGAAGAGTCAACACCATCAGCAAGACCATCGCGAGGGGCAAGGCCACCCCGCGCTCGTCGCGTATCCAGTTGAAGACTCGGTTCATGCCAACCTCCCGCTCGTAGACTTGACTCATCGATTCCTGAGACGGACGCGATTCGACATGGTCACGTAGGCGCCCTGGTTCGCGCTCTGCGCCGTGACCGAGACTCCGATGACGCGAATATCGGCCGGCACCGTCGTGACGGTTCCATCCTCGGCGAAGTATGTCAAGCCCATGGAGCTGATTCCGGACGCGATGGTCTGGGCGGAGGCATCCACGCCGATCTCCTGCCGCGTCAGAGCGCCGCTAGAAAACGAATACACCACGCGCTCGCCTCGGCAGCCGGCCCCCGTCGCACAAAGAAACGGATCGTTCACTGTGCCCGACGCGGCACTGGTTCCGTCGCCGTTCCAGTCGTACTGGAGGGTGACGGCGGTGGCGGTTTGCCCGGTCGCGATCGCATCGAAGGTGTAGGCATAGCAGATGACGCTGGCGCAGGATCCGGTGGTCACGGGCGTGGGGGCCTGCGGATAATAGCCGGCCTCCCGGATCTCCTTCACCATCCGCTCGATTGCGATACGCGCGGTCTGCTGCGCGTCGACCTGCGTGGTGCCGTACCAGAACGCCTGCTGACCCGATAGCACCAGGCCGAGCAAGCTCGCCATCACCAGCCCGACGATGGCGCAGACCACCAGCATCTCCGCCAGAGAATAGCCGCGCTCGTTCCTTAGCATCGATTCACCCCTGCTCATCTGTTGGCGAGGAAGATCGAAAGGGAGACCACCCGCTCGGTCGCGAGCACACCCCGACCGGTGACCGGCTTGTAGAAGACGCTCACGTCCACCCGCGCCCCGGTGGTGCCACCCGGGTTCAAGGTGATCGTCGAGGTTCGGCGGTAGCTCGACGGCGCCCCCGAGATGGTTCCGTAGGCCTCGCTCGCCGGAAGGTTCGTGGTGTTCAGATCCGCCAGGTTCGTACCCGGGTGGGCGGCCAACTCCTTCGCGAGCTCGATACGCTGCTCCGCCAGGAAGAGCGCGGTGCTCTGCTGGCGGCCCGCCTCGACCCCGTCGACCCCGAATCCGAACCCGGTGCTGACCGCGACGAGCCCGACCGAGATGATGGCGCAAGCCACCATGATCTCGGCCAGGGTGAACCCGGCCTGTCCGGAACGTATCTTCAGTCGGCGCAACGCGTGCATGGTATGGACCTCCTGCGACTCGGCCGGGTAGGGAGCAAGACAGGTGCCACGCTGGATACACGGGAGACCGCCGAAAGCGAGCCGTAAGTGGCTGGAATCACAGCCCTGCAAGAGGAACCCGGAGGATGAAGACCCTGCGGCTCCCCCAGCTATCTACAAGATGTGACGGGCTACCTACACGAAGCGTCAGCCGCGGGACGAGCGAGGGACGCCACTACGTGCCGCCCAGCCAGACCACCTCGAGCTGCGCGCCCCGGTCGAAGGAGTTCTTCGGGCCGTAGTTCTTGACCCGCGGCGTCCAGGCCGACAGGTTGCGCGGGCAGGGCGTGTACACGTAGTACACCTGGGCTGCCGCGTGCCGCTGGATGTCGTCGATCACTTTCCGGCGCGACGACTTCGACGTGTACCTGCGCTGGGCCTCCAGCAGCACGTCGAGCCGAGTGTCGGCCACGTGGCTCCGGTTGGCCGGCTGCCCGCCGCGAAAGAAGTCGTAGAGGTAGCCGTCGACCTCGGTGAAGAGCGGCGACGGACCCCAGCTGACCTCGTCGAACTTCCCGACGAAGGATCCGCGCATGTACTGCCCGTACTCCTCGTTGACGATCTGCACCTCCACGCCGATCTGCTTCAGCTCGACGGCCAAGCGCTCGAGGTCTTCCACGTACTCCGAACCGTAGCCCGGCCAGCTGGTGCACTTCACCCTGAGGCCGCCGGGCACCCCGGCCTCGGCCAGGAGCTTCCGCGCGAGAGCGGGGTCGTGCTCGAGGTAGCGGGCCCCTTCCCCGAGGTGTTGGGCGGACAGCTTCCATTCCCGCATCGGGCCCGGTACCGGCCCCTGATCCTCGTAACCCTGCCCTTCCAGGTACTGGCTCACCCACCTCCGCCGGTCCACCGCGAGGCTGAAGGCACGGCGCACCCGCACGTCGTTGAACGGGGGCTTGTCCGTCCGCATCGCCAGAGTCCGCACCGCCAGCGCGTCCCAGTACACCACCGGGTAGCCGGGGTTCACCTTCTTGAACGAGCCGGCGTCGGACCGGGGAATACGCCCGTCGTAGAACGGGATGTCCACCTGGCCCGCCCGGAAGAGCGAGAGCTGGGTCGAGCGGTCCCTGAGAAAGAGCCATTCCACCTTGTCCACATAGGGCAGTCCCGTCTCGTAGTAGGTGGGGTTGCGGGCGAAGATCGCCTTCACCCCCGGCTCGTAGCGCTCGAGCATGAAGGGCCCGCAGCCGACGAGAGACTCGGCCGCCTTGAAATCTCCGTGCCGGTCCTCCACCTCCGGCGGCAAGATGGCATTCCACGGCTCGGCAAGATTGTGCACGAAGGGCGCGAAAGCGTCGGTGAGATGGACGCGGATCGTGTATTTGTCCGCGGCCTCGATCGCCTCCACCGGCCCGAGCCGGGCCGTGAAGGGCGATCTCCTAAGCGCCCGCTCGAGCGAGTACTTCACATCGGCCGCGACCACTTCCCGCCCGTGTACCGGAGGCCTCGACTCCCAGCGGACGCCGGGCCGCAGCCTGACGGTGTAGACCCTGCCGTCCGCCGACACGCCGGCCTTGAGCGCGAGATCCGGGACGATCGTGAAGTCCGCCGGCCCGTACCGGGCGCCGTTCACGAACTTGAACAGGGTGCGGCGCACGAAGGACGATACGAGGTGCGTCGGGTAGGAAGCGGTGGCGTGGATATCGAAGGTCTGGGGCTCGAGGCCGATGTGCTTGAGCACGCCGCCTCGGGTCGGCGGCTGGGACCTCGCCTTTCGCGGGACCGCGACCGCGGCGGCCCCCGCGGCGATCGCGAGGAACCGGCGCCGCCCGAGGGCGTGGGCGGCGCGGTCGGTCGACGCGTCGTCCATGACCGCGGGATTATAGCAGAGAGGCCCGCCGCTATCCGATCGAGGGCACCTCTCGCTGGTTCAGCAGACGCAGCGTCCACCGCGAGCCGCCGCCCACGAGCACGGAGAGCGCCGCGTAGTCCTGCCCCAGGGCGAGGAGCCGCTCGGGACCGAGGCCCAGCGCACGGCAAAGGATCACTCGGTTGCTCCCGCCGTGCGCCACGACCGCGACGGTGCCGCCTGCGTGACGGGTCACGATGGCCTCGAACGCCGGCCAGGCGCGCGCCTCCAGGTCGGGCAGGCTCTCACCGTCCGGGAACTGAAAGCGCCCCACATCACCCGTCCATGCGTCGAACGCCGGCCGGTCGAGCGCACGAATCTCGTCCGCGGTGAGCCCGTCCCAGCGACCCATGGCGAACTCTCGCAGTGCCGGGTCGCTGATCGGGGCGAGACGGTGTGGGGCAGCCAGGATCTCGGCGGTGCGCCGCGTGCGCTGGAGATCGCTGCAGTAGATCGCGTCGAAGGCGACGACGCGCAGGCGGGTCGCCAGGGCCGCGACCTGAGCCTCCCCGACCAGCGAGAGGGGCACATCGAGATGCCCGATGAAGCGGCGGGTCTCGGCCCCGACCACGCTGCCGTGGCGCACCAGGAAGACGGTGGTCGCGCTCAGAGCAGCCCTCGCCCGGTCAAGGCGGCTCCGGCCAACAGCGCGCCGAGCTCGGCCAGCTCGACGACCGCACCCAGCACGTCCCCGGTGATCCCACCCAAGCGCCTTGCCGCGAAGCCCGCGCAGAGGATCGCCGCGACCCAGGCCAATGCCGGGATGCCCGCACCCCACGGGCCCAGCAGCGCGCCTCCGAGCGCGATGCCACCGAGCGCCCAGAGCGGGCCCGCCCATCGCGAGAGACCGGCGACGAACGCATCGCCGAGCCCTTTCCCGGGAGTGGCCGGGCGCAGCCAGACCGCGACGAGCAGCGGCGCCACGCGCCCGACCACCGGCGCGAGCACCAGCAGGCGCCCGCAGACCGGATCCGGGAGACCGGCCACGGCGATGATCACGAGCACCAGACAAAGGACGAGGCCGGCGGCGCCGAACACGCCGACGCGGCTATCGCGCATGATGGCGAGACGCTGCGCCTGATCGCGCCCGGCGAGCCCGTCCAGGACGTCGGCGAGCCCATCGAGGTGGATGCCGCCGGTCACCGCCTTCCAGCCGGTGACCAGGAGGCCGGAGGCCAGGAGCGGCGGGAATAGCGCGTGGAGGACGGCGAGCGCGCCGGCAAGCCCGGCCCCCAGCAAGAGGCCGACGACCGGGAACCACCACGCGGCGCGGCCGAGCGCGGACACCCCCTGCGCCTCCCGACCGGGCACCGGGAGCACGGTCAGGAATCGGATCGCCAGGATCAGCGACCCCATGGGCGGGGAACCGCGGCCACGCCGCTCAGACGGGCAGGACGGGATTACGCCGCGGCGGGAATTCGAGCTGCTTGGATTCCGCGTAGGCGAGACGCCGGATCAACTCGTCGCGCAGCTCGGAGCCCCCCACGATGCCGTCGACGAGCATCTCGGAGGCCAGCTTGTAGATGTCGACGTCCTGAGCGTACTCCTCGCGCTTCTTCTGGACGTAGGCGGCCCGCTCGGCTTCCGGCAGCTCCATGATCTTGTTGTAGTACACCGCGTTGACCGCGGGCTCGGGTCCCATGATGGCCACCTGCCCCTGCGGCAGGGCCAGCGCCGCGTCCGGCTCGAAGGCGGGTCCGCACATCGCGTAGAGCCCGGCCCCGTAGCACTTGCGGACGACCACGCAGATCTTCGGGACGGTGGCCTGCGAGGTCGCGAACACCATCTTGGCGCCGTGTCGGATGATCCCGGCGCGCTCGACCTTGGTGCCCACCATGAAGCCCGGGACATCGGCGAGATAGACGAGCGGGATGTTGTAGGCGTTGCAGAGCGAGATGAAACGGGCCCCCTTGTCGGAGGAGTCCACCATCAGGACCCCGCCCTTCACCTTGGGCTGATTCGCCACCAGGCCGACCACCCGGCCCCCGAGGCGCGCGAACCCGACGATGATCTCCGGAGCGAAGAGGCGCTTGATCTCGAAGAAGGAGCCCGCGTCCACCAGCCGGTCGATGACCTCATACATGTCGAACCACTTCCGCTGGTCGTAGGGCACGATCTCCTCGATCGAGCGCCCCGGCTTGGCGGCCACCGCTTCCGTTGCGACGGGCCGCTCGCGGAAGGAGCCGGGCATGTAGCCGAGGTAGCGGCGGCAGATCTCGATGGCCTCCTCGTCCGAGGCCGCGAGCACGTCGCCGCAGCCCGAGACGGTGCAGTGCATCCGGGCGCCGCCCAGCTCCTCGAGCGTGGTCTTCTCCCCGATCGCCATCTCCACCATCCGGGGCGATCCCACGTAAAGGCTCGCCTTGCCGTCGACCATGATCACGCAGTCGGTGAGCGCCGGGAGGTAGGCGGAGCCCGCCGGGGACGGCCCGAACAGGACGCAGACCTGCGGTACCACCCCGGAGAGCTGCACCTCGTTGTAGAAGATGCGGCCGGCGTGGAAGCGCCCGGGGAAGATCTTGATCTGCTCCGAGATGCGCCCCCCCGCCGCGTCGACCAGGTAGAGCAGCGGGACCTGCAGCCGCTGGGCGCGTTCCTGGATGCGCACGATCTTCTGGACGGTCTTCTCGCCCCACGAGCCCGCCTTCACCGTGTAGTCGTTGGCCATCACGCACACGGTGCGGCCGCCGACCGTCCCCACCCCGGTGACCACGCCGTCGGCGGGGGTGTCGGCCTCCTGGTTGCGCGCGAAGAGGAAATCCTCCTGGAACTCGCTCCCCGGATCGAGCAGCAACTTCAGACGGTCCCGGACGAAGAGCTTGCCCTCTTCCTTGAGCTTGTCGCGGTACTTGAGGTGGCCCTGCTCGATGCGGCTCCGTTCCTGCCGGTAGCGCTGCTCGCTCATCGACTAGGGGTTCGGATTGGCCCAGAGAATGATGATGAGCACCCCGTTTCCGTACGGGGGACCGCCGAGCACCGCAGGGGCCCCGGGCGCCGCGAGGATGTTGGCGTTCATCTCGGGCCGCTCGCCGCGCAGGAGGCGCACCCGCATGCGGACCGAGGTCCCCTGCATCTGGTCCGGCGTGACTTCGAGCCAGCGCTCGCCGGGCACCGCGAAGCGCTGCTGGGTTCCCAGGGGGCCGTCGACCCGCTGGCGATCGAGCGTCGTGTAGTCGGTGTATCGGAACAGGGTCTGCAGACGCGGAATGATCTTCCGCAGTCGCTCGTCGGGCTCGGCTTCCGACTTCGGCGCGGCGGGGCCGGACGGGCTCTTGGGGGTGCTGGAAGCCTCGAGGATGCGGACCCCGAAGCGAATGACCGGCTGGGCCTCGGCGGACGCCGCGAGCATCACGGTCAGGCCCAGCCAGAGCATCAGGGCGAGCATCGGTCCGAGGAGTGTCTTGAGACGCTTGCGTGCATTATGCAGCCTGGACATCACGGTCCCGATCGGGCAGTTGAGCACCTCGGCGATCTCGCGGTACGAGAGGCCTTCGACGTCACTGAGCATGATAATCGTTCGGGCCTTGGGCGGCAAGGCGTCGAGAGCACTCCGGATTCTCTCTCGCTGCTCCTTCCGGGCCGCCTGCTGCTCGGGACCTCCGCCGGGATCCGGCGTCGTCCGCGCCCATTCCTCCTCGCTCACCCGCTCCGGCCCGAAGGCTCGCGCCTGGGCCCCGCGCTGGCGATGCCGGTCGGTGGCGACGTTGACGGTGATGCGGAAGAGCCAGGTGTAGAACGCCGACTGCCCGCGGAACGTCGGCAACGAGTGAAACGCCCGTACGAATGCCTCCTGTGCCACGTCCCACGCCTCCTCGCGGTCGTGCAGGACCTGGTACGCCAGGCGCCACACCCGCTGACGATACTTCTCGACGAGCGGCTCGAACGCGGTGGCGTCTCCGCCGATGCATCGCTGGATCAGCGCGCGCTCGTCGATCTCGGAGGGGCCCGGAGCCCCCGCGGTACCGCCCGCGCCGGACGGCGAGTCGGGGGCCATCACCGCCGAACCCGGCGCTGGTCCCCGCGCCCCTTATCCGACAGCGGGTTGGACGTCAGGAAGCGCGCCCGCATTCACCGTCGACGTCGCGAGGCGGCGCGGCGCCCGGAGGGCTCCGGCGACCCACCGAGCAGGGCATCCACCCCGAGCAGGTAGCTGGCGGGCCCGAAGCCCGAGATCTGGCCGACCGCAGCCGCGGCGACCACCGACCGGTGGCGGAACTCCTCTCGGGCGTGGATGTTCGAGAGGTGGACCTCGACGACGGGAACGCGAACCGAGGCGACCGCGTCGCGGAGCGCGATCGAGTAGTGCGACAGTGCGCCGGGGTTGAAGACGACGCCCTGGAATCCCTCGCGCGCGGCCGACTGGATCCAGTCCACCAGCTCGCCCTCGTGGTTGGACTGACGGCACACCGCCCGCGCTCCCCGACTCTCGGCGTGGCGCTGCACCGCCCGGTTCACCTCCGCCAGCGACACGCGGCCATATACGGCCGGCTCGCGGGTGCCGAGGAGATTGAGGTTGGGGCCGTGGAGCACGAGGATGGCCGATGCGACGCGGCGTGCCATTGGTGGGAGAGAATACACCGCGGCGGCGATGGCGCCAAATACCGGCCACGGCGCCCGTATAATGCGCTGGGGCTCAGACCGCGGCGTCGCGTGCGGCATCCGGGCGCTGGTGCTCCGGCAGTCCGGAGGCCACGACCGCGTGCACCCGGCGGGCAAGGTCGCGGGCGGCCTCCTTCACGTCGAGATCGGATGGAGGCGCGACGAGTGGATGGTAGACGATCGTCAGCCGCCCCGGCCGCGGCAGGCGCCGGCCGGGCGGCCAGGACTCGTGCCCTCCGACGATGGTGACCGGCATCACCGGGACCCCGAGCGAGCACGCCATCCGGAACGCCCCGGCACGGAAGCGCTGCACGCGCCCATCCTGGCTGCGGCCGGCTTCCGGGAAGATCATGACCACCTCGCCCGCGTTCAGGAGGCGCACCGCGGTCCGGGCGGCGCCGGCGTCCGCGGCCTCGATGTCGACCGGAAACGCACGCAGCCGCCGGATCAGCCAGGCGAGCCCGGGAACGCGAAACAAGGCGCTCCACGCCATGTAGTGGACGGGCCGACGGATCGGGATGCTCGCGAGCACGGGATCGGCGTAGGTCACGTGGTTCGGCACGACCAGCAGAGGCCCGGAGCGGGGGATGTGATGCACGCCTTCGAAGCGGATCCGGAAGTAGAGCCGCGCTCCGAGCCACACGATCGGGCGGAACGCGTCGACCACGGGCGTGCGCACGGCCCGATAGTGCCACGCGACGCCTGAGCACGCCAATGCCCCCCGCGACCCGGCCCGTCCTCATCGCGCATCGGGGCGCCGCCGCCGACGCCCCGGAGAACACGATCGCGGCCTTCGAGCTGGCGCTCGAGCAGGGAGCCGACGGCCTCGACCTGGACGTCCATCTCTCGGCCGACGAGCACCCCGTGGTGATCCGAGACTTCACGCTCGAGCGCACCTCCGACGGGGCCGGGCCGGTGAGCGCGCTGCGCGTCCGGGAGCTCAAGCGCCTGGACGCCGGGGGCTGGTGGGACCGCCGGTTCGAGGGCCAGCGGGTCCAGACGCTCCAGGAGGTCTTCGAGCGCTTCCGGGACCGCACCCGTTTCTGGCTGGAGATGAAGGGCGGCTCCGCGCTCTATCCCGGGCTGGAAGAGCGCGTGGTCTCGACCATCGAGATCTACGACGTCATCGACCGGGTGCTGGTGCAGTCGTTCGATCCCGCCGTACTCGCCACGGTCCGGAGCCTGAACCCGGAGATCCGGGTCGGGACCCTGGTTGCGCAGAACCCGCTCGACCCGGCCCTGCTGCGGCCCGATCCCCCGGGCGCGGTCTGCCCGGCGATCGGAATGTGTTCCGAGGCACTGGTCGGCGCGATCCGGGGAGCGGGGCGAGACTGCTACGTCTGGACGGTCAACGAGCCGGCCCATGTGGACCGGCTCGTCGGGTGGGGCGTGAGCGGCATCATCACCGACCGGCCGGGCGTGCTGCGCGCCCGGCTCGGTCGGTAGGGAGGTTCAGGGTTACTCGTCCTCGGACTCGTCGGTGTCCGTCGCGGCGGCCACCGTCTCCAGGCGCGGCACCATGCGCTCGAGCCGGTCCTGGCACCGCACGCAGGTCGTCACCTCGGGCATGGCGCGGAGCCGGGCGGGCGCGATGGCCTCGCCGCACTCCTCGCATACCCCGTACTCCCCGCCCCGCAGGCGCTCCAGCGCCTCGGCCAGCTTGTTGGCGCGGTCCACGAGCAGGCTCCGCGTGGCGAAGCTCATCTCCCGGTCCTCGTTGACCCGGATCACGTCTACCTCGTCGGCGAGCGGCGAATCACCTCGGCCGCCCCCGAGCTCTTCGAAGGTCATCACGCCACCCATGTGCCGGATCCGCTGCACCGTGTGGCTGAGCTCTCTCTCAAGGCGCTTCTTGATCTCGTCCATCGTCACTGTCTCCCTCCTGGGCCCCGGATCGAGTCGACCCGGACCGCCCGGCTGGGCGTCCCGTGATGCAAGGCCTGTGCCCGGACACCTTAGGACAGAGACGGCTCAAAAGGGCCAATATTCGTAGCGATCTACGATCGTGATGCGGTGGTGCTGGGCAGATTGCCCTATGGGCAGCTGGGAAAATTCGGCACTACGTGTGTCAATTATGGGTTGGTGTGGCCACTGACCCGATCCGGTTCGTGGCACGGTTCGTGTCGGCAGGTCATGATGGCCGCCACGATCGGGTGGGCTTCCAGGGCGGGGCCAGGACGACGGCCCCGCCCGGAAGTAGCTGAACTACGAGCGAACAGCTTGGGCCTTCTCGGGCTCCCAAATACTGATGTGCCGCGTTTCAGGCATGATGAACAGGCAGATGATGAAGCACACCGCCGGCACCACGATGGGGTAGATCAGGGCATTGCCGACACTGCCGGTGGACAGGAACGCGGCAGAGGTGATGAATGGCACCAGGCCTCCGCCCCAGCCGTTGCCGATATGGTAGGGCACGGAGACAGACGTGTACCGAATCCGGCTTGGGAAGTACTCAGCCAGAAACGCGCCGACCGGGCCGTACACCATGCCCACGTAGGACACCAGGATGAAGATGATGAAGATGGCGACCGGATAGTTGACGGCGCCGGGATTGGTGACCTGACCCAGCCACGCGTAGAGTGGATAGTACGTCACGGATGCCAGGAACATTCCCCCCAGAATGACCGGCTTCCGGCCGATGATGTCGGAAAGCCATCCGAAGAGAATCAGCGTCGGCGAGGCGATGAGCAAAGCCGCCCCGACAAGGTAGCTGGAGGTGAGCACGTCGAGCTTCTTCACCGTCTGCAGGAAGTAGAGGGCCCAGAATTGACCGCTGTACCACACGACACCCTGGCCGATCAGCACCACGATGGCGACCAGGATGTACTTGATGTTGGCGCTCAGGAACGCCTCTCTCCACGGGTTTCTCACCATTCCGCCCTTAGCCTTCATCTCCTGGAAGATCGGGGTCTCTCCCAGCTGCAGCCGGATGTAGATGGCCATCATCACCAGGAGGAACGAGATGAGGAACGGAATCCGCCAGCCCCATTCGTTGAAGGCGGCCTCGCCTAGATAGGTCCGCGTGCCCACGATGACCCCGAGGGACACCACGATGCCCAGCGTCGGCGACGTCTGCAGCCAGCCGGTGTAGTATCCCCGCCGCTCGTCCGAGACGTGCTCGGCAACGTAGGTGATCGCGCCACCGTATTCCCCGCCCAGGCACAGCCCCTGGATCATTCTCAGGCCGAACAGAATGAACGCCGCGGCAAGACCAATGGAGGCGAAGGTCGGTATCAGACCGATGGCGGCGGTCGCCAGGCCCATCCCGGTCAGCGTCACGATGAACGTATATTTGCGCCCCACCCGGTCCCCCAGCCATCCGAACAAGAAGGCGCCCAGGGGACGAATCAGGAAGCCGGCAGTGAACAGGGCAATCGTGCTCAGTAGCGCCGCCACTGCGTGGGTCTTGTCGAAGAACTTCACCGACAGGATCGAGGCCAAGCTACCGAAGATGTAGAAATCGTACCATTCGATGATGTTTCCCACCGCTGCAGCCACCACCACCCGGCGGAAGTCCCTGGGGACTTGGTTTTTACCGGCCATAGTGTTCCCCCTTTGCTGAGGTTGGTCTATCTCGACGTTCGGAACTCGTGCGTACAACTCCGCCCCGAGCGGACCGGGGCCTGTCGCTGACTCGCCTACGATTCCCGTCACGCTTGCTGATAGGCGGCCTCAAACAAAGGACACACATCGCTAGTGCATCGAGCGTCGATACGCATGAAAGGTGCCATGGAGACTAGACGCGTAAACTATTGATTCCACAGCACCTCATCACGGGACCGGGCGGACCCTCTCTGGCAACAAAGCCAAGGTTCTTGGCAGAGACACCCTGACGCGCCAAACCAGGACGAGGGGGGCAGCCCCTACTCCTCCTCGCCGTACTTCTCCTTGAGCATGGCGACGACCGCCGGGTCGGCCAGCGTGGTGGTGTCTCCCAGGGCCTTGCCCTCGGCGATGTCGCGCAGCAGGCGGCGCATGATCTTGCCCGAGCGGGTCTTGGGCAGGTCCGAGGCGAAGATCAGGTCGTCGGGACGCGCCAGGGCTCCGATCTTCTTGGTCACGTGCGCCTTGAGCTCCTCTACCAGCTCCTTGCTGGGCTTCGTCCCGTCCTTGATCGTCACGAAGGCCGCGATGGCCTGTCCCTTGATCTCGTGCGGCCGCCCGATCACCGCGGCCTCGGCCACGTGGGGATGGTCCACCAGCGCGGACTCTACCTCCATGGTCGAGACCCGGTGGCCGGAGATGTTCATGACGTCGTCGACGCGGCCCAGCAGCCAGAAGTAGCCCTCTTCGTCGATCTTGGCGCCGTCCCCGGTGAAGTAGATGCCCGGGTACTTGCTCCAGTACTGCGCGACGAACCGCTGAGGGTCGCGGTAGATGCCCCGGAGCATGCCCGGCCAGGGTTTCTTGAGCACCAGGTAGCCGGCCTTGGCGGGCTCCCCCTTGTCGTTGACGACATCGGCCTCGATGCCGGGGAAGGGCCGTGTGGCGGACCCCGGCTTCAGCGTGGTGATCCCGGGCAGCGGGGTGATCAAGATGTGGCCGGTCTCGGTCTGCCACCAGGTATCGACGACCGGGCAGCGACCCCCGCCGATCACCTTCCAGTACCAGACCCAGGCCTCGGGGTTGATCGGCTCCCCGACCGAGCCGAGCAGCCGCAGGCTCGACAGATCGCAGCGCTTCGGGTACTCCTCGCCCCAGCGCATGAAGGTGCGGATGGCGGTGGGCGCGGTGTAGCAAATGGTCACCCCGTACTTCTCCACGATGCGCCAGAAACGATCCTTGTCCGGATGGTCGGGCGTGCCCTCGTACATCACGGTGGTGGTGCCGTTGGCGAGCGGCCCGTAGACGACATAGGAGTGGCCGGTGACCCAGCCGATGTCGGCGGTGCACCAGTAGACGTCGGTGTCGCGCAGATCGAAAACCCACTTGGTGGTCGCGTAGACCCCGGTCAGGTACCCGCCGGTGGTGTGCACGATGCCCTTGGGCTTGCCGGTGGAGCCCGAGGTGTAGAGCAGGTACAGCATGTCCTCGGCGTCCATCTTCTCGGGCGCGCAGTAGGCGGGGGCATCCTTGACGAAGTCGTCCCACCAGATATCGCGGCCGCCCTGCATGTGGATCTCCTGGCGGGTCCGCTTGAGCACGACCACGGTGTGGACGTCCGGGCACTCGCGCAGCGCCTCGTCGACGTTCTTCTTGAGCGCGACCGTGCCCCCGCGCCGGAAGCCGCCGTCGGCGGTGATCACGATGCGGGACTCCGCGTCGTGGATGCGGTCGCGCAGGGCCTCCGGCGCGAAGCCGCCGAAGACCACGCTGTGGGGCGCCCCGATACGCGCGCAGGCCAGCATCGCGATGGGCAGCTCGGGCACCATCGGCATGTAGATGGTGACCCGGTCGCCCTTCTTGACCCCGCGCCCCTTCAAGGCCGCCGCGAAGCGATTCACCTCGCGGTGGAGATCCCAGTAGGTCAGCACCCGCGTGTCGCCCGGCTCGCCTTCCCAGATGATGGCGGCCCTGGTCTTACGGGAGGTGGCCACGTGGCGGTCGAGGCAGTTGTAGGATACGTTGAGCTTGCCCCCGATGAACCACTTGGCGTTGGGCGCCTTCCACTGCAGCGTCGTCTTCCAGGGCTTGAACCAGTCCAGCTCGCGCGCGAAGCGCTCCCAGAAGCGGGCCGGGTTCTTCGCGGCCTCCGAATAGATCGCGGCACGGTTGGCGATGGCGCGCTTGACGAACTCCTTCGGCGGAGCGAACTTCCGCTTTTCCTTCAGAAGGGCTTCGACGGCGCTGCTGCCTTTGGTCTCGCTGGCCATGGGGATCCTCGTCGTGGGGTGAGATCGGCGCTTCGGCGCGCCGCCCCACTTCTAAACCATCCGTCGGTGAACTTCAAGGGAGTAAGCTCACCGCGTGCCGACCCCCCTCCCGCTCTATTCCGTGCTGCCCTTCGTCGCGATGCTGCTCGCCATCGCTCTCCTGCCCCTCGCGCTGCCGCACTGGTGGGAGCCGAACCGGAACAAGCTGCTGCTGTCGGTCGGTCTCGGCCTGCCGGTGCTGCTCCTCTACCTGGCCCGGGAGCCGCGCGTCCTCGCGCACACCGCGGGCGACTACGTGTCGTTCATCGTGCTGCTGGCCGGCCTCTACGTGGTCGCGGGCGGGATCCTGCTCCGGGGCGACCTCGAGGCCACCCCGCTGGTCAACTGCGCCTTCCTGGCCGCGGGCGCCGCCCTCGCCTCCCTCATCGGCACCACCGGGGCCTCCATGGTGATCGTCCGCGCCCTCCTGCAGACGAACCGGGAGCGCGAGCACGTGACCCACACCGTGGTCTTCTTCATCTTCCTGGTCTCCAACATCGGCGGCATGCTCACGCCGCTCGGCGACCCGCCGCTCTTCCTCGGCTATCTGGCCGGCGTGCCGTTCACCTGGACCCTGCGGCTGTGGCGGCCCTGGCTGACCATGACCCTGATCCTCCTCGTCGTCTACTTCGTCTGGGACACGATCCAGCACCGCCGCGAATCCGGTGCGGCGCTCCGACGCGATCACACACGGATCGAGCCCCTGCGCATCCACGGCGGCCTCAACTGCGTCTGGCTGGCCGGCGTGGTCGCCGCGGTGGCCCTCCTGCAGGCGCCCGGGCGCGAGATCGCCATCCTGGGCCTGGCCGGTATCTCCCTCTGGCGGACGCCCCGGCAGATCCGCCGGGCCAACCAGTTCACCGCGCACCCGATGGTGGAAGTGGCGGTACTCTTCCTCGGCATCTTCCTCACCATGATCCCCGCGCTCGAGCTGCTCCACGCTCGCGGTGGCGAGCTGGGTGTCCGCGAGCCGTGGCAGTTCTTCTGGGCGGTCGGCGGCCTCTCGTCGTTGCTCGACAACGCGCCCACCTATCTCGCGTTCCTCGCCCTGGGCCAGGGACTCGGCCTGCCGGGGGAGGTGGTCGGCGTGCCCCACGCGGTCCTGGCCGCGATCAGCGTGGGCGCGGTCACGATGGGCGCCAACACCTACATCGGCAACGCGCCCAACTTCATGGTGAAGGCCATCGCGGAGGCGGCCGGGGTGCGCATGCCGAGCTTCCTCGGCTACACGATCTACAGCGGCGCGGTGCTGATCCCGCTCTTCGTCGCGATCACGCTCCTGTTCTTCTAGGCGGGCGGGGCCTCCGGCGGCGTGGCGCGGCGCAGGCCATAGCGCTGCATCTTGTCCGAGAAGTTCTTCGGGTCCATATCGGCGTGCTTGGCCGCGATGGTGAGCTTGCCGCCGTGACTCTTGAGCAATCCCTCGATGTAGGCGCGCTCGAAGTCCTCCACCACCCGGGCCTTGGCGTCCCGGAAGGGCAGCGAGAGGTCCACCGGGGCGGGCGCCCCGGTGGGGGCCAGAAACCGCTCCACGTCCGCGAGGGTGTCGCCCGCGGCCACGATGGCCGCGCGCTCGATGACGTTCTCGAGCTCCCGCACGTTGCCCGGCCACGGATAGTGCGTCAGCGCGCTCAGGCTCCCCGGCGAGATCCCGCGCACCGCTTTCTTCAGGCGGCGCCCGGCCTGCTCCACGAAGTGCTGGGCGAGTAGCGGAATGTCCTCGGGCCGTTCGCGTAGGGCGGGCACGCGGACCGGCATCACCGAGAGCCGATAGAAGAGGTCGCGGCGGAACGTGCCACGCTCGACCTCGGCCTGGAGGTCCTTGTTGGTGGTCGCGATGAAGCGCACGTCGATGTCGACCGGCCGGTCGGCCCCGACCGAGGTGACCTTCTTCTCCTCGATGGCCCGCAGAAGCTTGCTCTGCAGATGGAGCGGCATCTCCCCGATCTCGTCGAGCAGGAGGGTGCCGCTGTTGGCCATCTGGAAGTGTCCCCGCCGGTGCTCGGTGGCCCCGGTGAAGGCTCCGCGCCGCGAGCCGAACAGCTCGGACTCGAAGAGCTCCTGCGGGATGGCCGCGCAGTTGACCGCGACGAAGGGCCGCTCGCGCCGGGCCCCCGAGAAATGGATCGAGCGGGCCAGCAGCTCCTTGCCGGTGCCGGTCTCCCCGTAGATGAGCACGGTCGTGTCCAGGTCCACCACCGAGCGGAGCAGGTCGAACACCGCCTGCATCCCGGCACTGGCGGCCACGATGTTGCTGAACGTGAACCGCTCCTGGTTGCGCCGGATCGTCCGCCGGTTCGCCGACTTCAGCTCCTGGAATTCGATCGCGTGCCGGATGACCAGGAGCAGCTCGGCGGCCTCGAACGGCTTCACCAGGTAGTCCTCGGCCCCGAGGCGCATCGCCTCCACCGCGGATTCGATCGTCCCGTAGGCGGTCATGACCACCACCGCCAGATCGGGATGGTCAGCCTTGATCTGCCGGACCAGCTCGACCCCGTCCATGCCGGGCAGGCGGCGATCGGTGAGCACCAGGTCCACGTCCTCCGCCTTGACCGCCTCGAGCGCTTCCTCCCCGCTCTGGACCGGCAGCACCTCGTACCCCTTCAGCTCCAGGGTGCGGAGCAGCGGACGCAGAAAGACCTCGTCGTCCTCGACCAGCAGGAGCCGTCGCTTCATGATGTGCCTCCGGCCAGCGGCTGGGACGCGGGCACCGCCGGCAGTGAGATGCGGACGCGCGTGCCGCGGCCCGGCGCGCTCTCGATCGCGATGTCTCCGCCGTGGAGATCCACGATCTTCTTGACGATCGACATGCCGAGACCGGTGCCCGACGGCTTGGTGGTGAAGAAGGGCAGGAAGATCCGGTCGCGATCCTCGGGGGAGATGCCCACCCCGTCGTCGGCGACCTCCACCACCGCCCGCTCACCCTCGACGAAGAGGTCGACGGTGACCCGTCCGGTCTGCCGGCGCGGCTCGATGGCCTCCAGCGCGTTCTTCATCACGTTGGTGAAGACCTGGCGGAGCTTCTGACCGTCCACCGCCGCGGTGACCTCGCGCTCGAGACGCCCGTAGCCCACCCGCACGCCGCGGCCACGCCCTTCGGCGGCCACCGCCTCCACCACCGGGTCGAGGATGTGGTGGAGGTCGTAGTCGCCGCGCTCGAGCCGCGCGTCGCGCGTCCAGTCCAGCAGGCTGTTGATGATGGTCTCGATCTCCACGATGCCGGAGAGGATGGAGCGGGTCATCTCCTGGGAGAGCGGGCTGCCGTCCACCTCCGGAGAGGAGAGGAGGTTGGTGGCCATCTTGATGCCGCCGAGCGGATTGCGGATCTCGTGGGCCACCCCCGCCGCCATCTCCCCGAGCGAGGCCAGCTTCTCGCGGTGGATGAGCCGCCGCTGCGTCTCCACCTGCTCGGTCAGGTCGCGCAGCACGCCCACCGTGCCCATCCGGTGCCCGCGGTCGTCGAACAGCGACGTCATCGCCACGTGGGCCGGGAACGCGCGACCCTGCGCGGTCCGGCCCATCACCTGCCCGCCCCAGCCCCGGCCCGCCTCGAGCGCTCCCACGATGGGGGCGGCGCTCCCGCGCTCCTCGCCGGCCAGGAGGTCCGGATAGCGTAGCCGGCTCACCTCCCACGCCTCGTAGCCGAGGAGCCGCCGCCCGGCCGGGTTCATGGTGACGAGCCGCCCGGTGGTGTCCGCGGTGAAGATGCAGTCGTCGACGCTCTCCACCACGGAGGCGAGCAGGCGCTCCCCGCGCTTGACCTCTTCCTCGGTGACTCGGAGGGACTCCTGCATCCGCTGGAAGGAGGTGACGAGCTGCTGGGCCTCCTCCTTCGAGATGGTGAAGTGGTCCTCGACGATCATGCGCGCGGCGGCGGCGCCCAGCGAGGCGGCCAGCAGCCGCTCGAATCGGATGCGCATCTCGAGGAGCTCCGGCACCGACAGGTCGGCGGGCGCCTTGCTCCCGAACAGCTCGCGCACGATGGCCTCCGCGTCCTCGTCGCCCACGTAGTGGTGCACCAGCCGCTCGATCTCGGGCGCGGAGAGAATGGCGGGCGAGCCGGGGGCCGGCTTGTCCTCGCCGGCCACCCCCACGAAGGCGGCGGCCTGCGCCCGGTCGTCCGCGTCCTGCTCGGTGAGCAGCGACACCATCACGAAGAGCCCCACGTTGAAGAAGAGCGACCAGAAGACCCCGTGGCTGATGGTGTCGAGGCCTTCCAGGCCCAGGAAGGCGGTGGGCCGCAGCAGGCCCAGGCCGAGCGGGCCGTCGGCCAGGAAGGACGGGCCGAAGACGCCCTCCTGACCGAGCGCGGGAATGATCAGGGTGTAGAACCACACGAAGAAGCCGGCCGAGATGCCCGCGAAGGCGCCCCGGCGGTTGCCGCGCCGCCAGTAGAGGCCGAGCAGGATGGCGGGACCGCACTGGGCCACCGCGATGAACGACAGCAGCCCCATCTCGACCAGCAGCAGCTGCCCGTGCTCCATCCGCGCCCAGAGAAACCCCAGGCCCACCACCGCGAGCATGGCGAGGCGCGTGTAGAAGAGGGTGATCCAGTAGATGTCCTCCATCCGCCGCTGGCGCAGCAGCATGGGCAGGATGATGTCGTTGGTGATCATCTTCGACAGGGCGAGGGAGTCCACCACGATCATCGCGGTCGCGGCCGAGAACCCGCCCAGGAACACCAGCACCGAGATGAGCTGGTTGTCGAAGAAGAGCGGCAGGCGCAGGATGAAGCCGTCGGCCTGAGCCGACGCGTCCGGGAACACGATGAGGCCCGCGAACGCGATGGGGAGCACGAACACGTTGATCAGGAGGAGGTAGAGCGGGAACGACCAGGAGACCGCGTTCACGTCGCGCTCGCGCGGATTCTGGACCACGAGGACGTGGAACTGCCGGGGCAGGAACATCACCGCCAGCATCGAGATCAGGAGCATCGCGGTCCACCGCGGGTAGGACGCGGTGGTCGCCTGGTCGAGGGTCAGGAGCTTGGACCACTCCGGGTGCCGGGCCGCCTGCCCGAACAGGTCCGCGAAGCCGCCGAAGAGCCCCCAGGTCACGTACACGCCGACCAGCAGGAACGCGACCAGCTTCACCACCGACTCGACCGCCACCGCGGTCATGAGACCGGTCTGGCGCTTGGTGAAGTCGAGGTTCCGCGCCCCGAACAGGATGCCGAAGAGGGCGAGGGTCACCGCCACCACCAGCGTGGGATCGAAGACCTCGAGCACCGACTCTTCGCGCAGGATCATCTTGAACGACGCGGAGACCGCCTTCAGCTGCAGCGCGATGTACGGGATCATC
>WNFC01004983.1_pt1 | contig 28707 bp, 22 predicted proteins | sample 5400541 | NCBI WGS metagenome assembly WNFC01 (sample SAMN13153342, study PRJNA577476) | soil metagenome | isolation source: 120 cm saprolite under Douglas fir tree site 2 hole 2 replicate 1 | place: USA:California | collected 2015-04-18
GTATGACAAATTCTTTGTCGATGATTCGGGTAGCCCGCCGTGTAAGCCTCAAGCCAAATTATTCACCAATTTCTCCAGTCTGGCCGCCGTAGCGGACCCCTGCTATATGTTCCGCGTGGAACGCTACGAAACAATCAGGGCTGCGGGGATGTTTCGCGGAGGACCCTGAATTCCGGCGTGCGGCTGAGTTTCGCGAACGCAGGCCCTTCCTTCAGCCATTCCACGAAATGGCTTGGTTCTTTGGTCTTCGATTTCAAGCGGCGCATTGCGGCATTATGGTCCGTCCAATCCGATCCGCGGCAAGCAGATCGCCTTGTTAATCCTTCCGTGGATACCCGCCGTTGCATCCAGCCATGAGAAAGCAACGTGAGCTCCGCGTTTCGTTCATCAGCGGGCACAAGGTAAGATCAAGAGTCTTGATAGCTGTTCACGGAAACATCTGAGGGCCATTGATGAGACTGCTTGCCGGATTTTGGTTCATTACTTGGAGCGTTCTGTTTCCCTTAGCACTCGCGGCGCAGGAGCCGAAGGCGCTGCCGCTACCGGACGAGCGCTACAAAGCGGACATTTTGCTCGTTGTGGCGCATCCGGATGACGAAGGGGCGGCAACGCCGTACCTTGCGCGTGCGTTGGACGAGCACAAGCGCATCGCCGTGGTCTTTGGCACGCGAGGGAGCAGCGGCGCGAATGAAGCCGGTACAGAGCAAGCGGCGGCGCTCGGGGCGATCCGAGAGATTGAAGCGCGGAATGCGCTGACCACGCTGGGGATCACGAACGTGTGGTTCCTCGGCGGCAAGGATACGGCGTCGCAAAACGTATTGCAGTCGCTGGCGAACTGGGATCACGGCGTTTCGCTCGAACAACTTGTGCGTCTCGTTCGCCTGACTCGCCCGGAAGTGATCCTGACTTTCTTGCCGGGAACATTTATTGGTGAAGATCACGGCGACCACCAGGCTGCGGGTTTGCTGGCTACCGAGACGTTCGATCTGGCGGGAGATTCCACCTCGTTCCCTGAGCAGCTAGCCGGCCCGACCAAACGCCTCGAACCCTTTCTTGAGAACCTGCGGCCCTGGCAGCCCAAAAAGATTTATTACTTTCCGGATGCGGACCGCGAAGATATTTTTCGCGGGAAGGGCCCGGAGTATTCGGTGAAGGAAATTTCCAAATCGAGCAAGCAGCCGTACTGGCGAATGGCGCTCGATTCGTTCCGTTCCCATCAAACACAAGCCAAGTCCTTTCTCGATAAAATCGCCCAGATGGATGAAGTACAAATCGAAAAGATGGCCACCTCCGATGGTGGCTGGTCGGACGCGCAGCATTTTGTTCTTGGCAAATCGCTGGTTGGGGGAAGCGTGACGGGAGATGTTTTTGACGGCATCACGCCGGGCGCGATTTCTTTCGCCCGACCCGATGTTTCTCCTGAACCGGCACGGCCGGAACTATCGGTGGATCTCGGCGGCCCGTACAGTTTCTACGCTGAGTTTCGGCGCGCTCATGGGCTCATCAATCTCCCGCATCCCGAGCCGCCGGAGATCGCCCTGCAGGGTCCCGGTACGCTGGTGATTCCGTTGTGGGTAGGCAATCGAACCGCAAAATCTCAGGAAGTCACGCTCTCCGCCGTGCTACCCGCGGGGTGGACTACGCCAAGCGGCACCGGGAGATTTACGGTGGCGGCGAAGCAAGTGGCGGCCGCTCGCATCGAAGTGAACCTGCCGGCCTCCGCGGAGAACGGCGGAAAAAAACCAGAGCCGCAGGAAATCAGCGTTCATGCGGAATCGAACGGGCAATCCATCGGGGAGATCAAACTTCGCGTTGAACTGCGGAAACGGGCGCTGCCGCAGTAAGCTGCTCTAAGATTTTTTATGACGCGCGGCTTCCATCGCTTCCCAGGCTGCTTCGGGGAGCAACAGCAGATCGTTGAATTCGCCGGCACCGCGCAGCCATTGCGCGCCGTCGATCACCACGCATTCGCCGTTGATGTACTCGGCCATGTCGCTGATGAGAAATGCGGCGAGGTTGGCCAACTCCTCGTGGCGTCCGAAGCGCTTCATGGGATGCTTCTCTTTCCCATGTTCTTCGAACTGCTTGGAAGGCATCAGCCGCGACCACGCTCCCTCGGTTGGAAATGGCCCCGGCGCGATGGCGTTCAGCCGGATGTGATACTTCGCCCATTCCACGGCCAGCGAAGTGGTCATCGCCAAAACGCCCGCTTTCGCGCAAGCCGACGGCACGACAAACCCCGATCCGCAGTTGGCAGCCGCGTAGGTCGTCACGATATTCAGCACATTGCCGCCGAGCTTTTGGGAAATCCAGCGCTTGCCAAATATCTGGGTGCAGTGAAATGAACCGTTCAGTACGATGCCGACGACGGCGTTGAAGGCGTTGGGAGTCAGTTTTTCCGTGCGCGCCATGAAATTTCCGGCGGCGTTGTTGACCAGCGTGTTGATTTCGCCGAATTGTTCCTCTGCTTTTGCCGCTGCTGCTTCGACGGCGCCATAGTCGCGCACGTCGCAAGTCGTGTAGGCGGCTGCACCGCCCGCCCGGTGGATCTCGTCGCACGTTTCTCGCAGCGGCTCTTCCCGCCGGCCGACGAGGAATATCCGCGCGCCCAGTTCCGCAAACCGCAACGCCATCGACCTGCCGAGTCCCGTCCCCCCGCCGGTAAGAAAAATCGCACGGCCCTTCAGTAGGTCCTTTTGGAACACATTTCACCGCCTAGTGCAGATGACTGAACGCGGGTCAACCGCGCGAGCGCGATTGTAATCCATCCGAGAGAGTGCGCATGATTTTTTCGAAAGGCGCCCGGCGGCGGGTTAGAAGAGCCCGGGCAAGAAGCGCGGCTTGCCTCTCATCGCCGCGCGATAGTCTGGATTAGCGAAGAGCATGCGCTCCTCCGTAGAGAGCCGCTGTGCCAGGACTCCGATGTGCGCAATGGCTCCTGCGAGGGCGGTGATCCACGCCGTGTGAATCAGCGGAAGAGCCAGCATCTCCGCAAAAACCGCCGCGTAGTTAGGATGCCGAACGTAGCGAAAAGGCCCGGTGGTCACCACGCCGAGGCGCGTGGAATCCACGACCTGAACGTTCCAGTGCTCCCCGAGGGAGCGGATGACCCACCAGCGCACGGCGTTCGCCGCGAGGAAGAGGGCAAACATCGGCGCAGCCAGCCACAGAATCAAGGGGCGCCGCAGGAGGACTACTTCCAGTGCGGCGCCAAGCAGCACTGCAGTATGCAGCAGCACCATCCATCGGAATTTCGGCTCATCGACCTTCGCCGCGCCGTGCGCGGCCATTTCCCTTTGGTGCCGCTTTGAGATGCGCAGCTCGACCAGCCGCAGCAACGCCACGACAAAGAGCAAAGCGAGAAACGAATAGACGCTTACGTCCATTGCAGTAACAAAAACTCCGCGCTGAAGCCGGGTCCAAAGGCCGCGGCCAACGCATATTCACCGGCTCGGAGCGGTCTTTTTTCCAGCCATTCCTGCAGAATGAAAAGGATCGTCGCGCTGGATAGATTTCCGACGTTTCCGAGAATGTCCCAGGATGGCTGCGTGTCGCACTTGCACAAGCCGAGCTCGGTCTCGATGTTTCCGAGCAGCCGTGCTCCGCCGGGATGCAGAATCCAGCCCTTAATCTCTTCGCGCTTCCGGCCCTGGCGGTCGAGGAAGCCCTGCACCAGCCCGCCGATCTTTCCGCCGATCATTTCCGGAACATCTTTTGCCAGCAGGATGTGGAATCCGGAATCGCGCAGATCAAATCCCATGGCGCCCAGCGAATCGGGAAACGTATAAGTTTCCGTGGCGAGAATCTTTGGTCCCCGCATTTGTTTTCCGCTGACCACTACGGCCGCGGCGCCGTCGCCAAAAAGAATCGAAGAAATCAGGTTGGCTTGCGAAATGTCCTTGCGCTGAAACGTGAGCGACGGCAGCTCCACCGCGATGATCAGGACGTTTCCGCCGGGTTCGGCCTTCAAAAAATCGGCGGCCCGTCCCAGCGCCATCGCGCCCGCGGCGCAGCCCAGCTCCGTGAACGGCATGCGCCGCACGTTCGAGCGGAATCCCATCAGATTGATGAGGTGGGCGTCCAGCGACGGAATCATGAAGCCCGTGCAGGACACCGTGATGATCATGTCGATTTGATCGGGCTTCAAGCCCGCGCGCTCCAGGCACTTTTCCGCGGCTTCCCGGCCGAGCTTCACCGCATGCTCGATGTATTCGTTATTGGTTTGCGAGAGCGGGCGCGGCTCGATGGTGTAGTCGAGGGGGAAGATGGAGTGGCGCTTGTGAACCTGCGCGTTATCGACGATGCTCATCATCGCTTCGAGGCGGCGCTCGGGGATGTTAAAGACGCGTCCCATGTAAACCTTTACGTCCTCGCGGGTGATGGTGTGGGGCGGCAACGCGGTGGCCGTTGCGGCGATGGTGGGATACGAGGCTACGGCAGCTTCTGGGGGTCGATTGCTCGCGGGTTCCATCAGTCTCCTTGGGCACAAAGCCGTCGCTGGCGGTTTTTCCGCCGCATAAGCCTCTTGGATGCAGTATTCCACCGAGCGGGCTGCATTCGAGGCCACGACTCTACATCAATTCTTAGCCAGGAGCGAACTAGTTTGAAAGCGGGGGGAAGGAGTGGCTCCAAGGCACGAGAAAGCGGTGATCGAAAAGCTGCGCGAAGTCGCTGAGCGCCTCGCACCCGGTCGCGCCTGCATATCCGTTTGTCTCCGGCCACGTCTCTGCAAAGACCGGCGCGCCGTTGAATTTATTCCCGGTTTTCAGGGAGGCCAGGCTTCCTGGTTCAGAATCGGTCGAAGTCGCAGGCGTCGCGCGCACCAGGTGTGCTAAATTTTTCGTCGAAGAGGTGCCCCATTATGGCGTCCGTAATCCGCTTTTTCGTCTTGCTGTCCACGATCACTGCCCTGGCTTCTACGCCTTTGTCAGGGCAGCAGGCAGCGCTTCCCACGGCAGCTGAAGGCGACTTCATCGTCAAGAATTTCAAATTCCGGTCGGGCGAAACTCTGCCGGAATTGCGTTTACATTACACGACGCTCGGCAAGCCGGTGCGCGATGCGCAAGGCCGCGTTACGAACGCGGTGTTGATTCTTCACGGCACCGGCGGCTCGGGGAGTCAATTCTTGCAGCCCATTTTTGCCGGGGAATTGTTTGGCCCAGGACAACTTCTGGACGCGAACCGCTACTTCATCATCCTTCCCGACGGCGTTGGCCACGGGAAATCCTCGAAACCCAGCGACGGGCTGCACGCTCATTTCCCGCAATACGACTACGACGACATGGTCACCGCGCACCATGTGCTCCTGAAAGAAGGCCTTAGCGTAGACCATCTTCGCCTTATCCTCGGCACGTCCATGGGCTGCATGCACTCTTTTGTGTGGGGAGAAACCTATCCCGACTTCATGGACGCGCTGATGCCGCTGGCGTGCCAACCGGTGCAGATCGCGGGACGCAACCGCATCTGGCGCAAAATGGTGATGGACGCGATTCGCAACGATCCGGAGTGGAAGGGGGGAGAATACTCCGCGGAGCCGCAGCAGGCGCTGCGCACGGCGTTGGATTTTCTTCTGATCGCAGGGAGCGCGCCGCTCTATATGCAGAAAACGCTGCCCACGCGGGACGCGGCGGACATATATCTGGATGACTATTTCAAGACGCGTCTTGCGGGGCTAGATGCCAACGATCTCTTATACGCGGTGAATGCTTCGCGCAATTACGATCCTTCGCCGCAGCTCGAGAAAATCACAGCGCCCGTCATGTACATCAATTCCGCGGACGACTTCATCAATCCGCCCGAGCTGGGCATGGCCGAACGCGAAATCAAGAGAGTGAAAAACGCGCGCTTCGTTTTGATTCCCATCAGCGACGAAACGCGCGGCCACGGAACGCACACGAAGGCTGTCGTGTGGAAGCAGTACCTGGCGGAACTGCTCGAAAAATCAGCGCAGTGAAAAAACTGCCTTGTTAGTTGGTGGTGGCCTGGCTGGCGCGGATTTCCTGCCAGCGGCGTGGCCGCTTATTGGCTTGCAAAACTTTCTTGCGCAGACGGATTGATTTGGGCGTGATTTCCACGAACTCGTCGTCGGCAATAAATTCGATGGCCTGCTCGAGACTCAATTCGCGGTGAGGAATCAGGCGGATCGCTTCGTCCGCGCTGGACGAGCGCATGTTGGTCTGCTTCTTTTCTTTTGTGACGTTGACGTCCATGTCCTGTTCGCGCGAGTTTTCGCCCACGATCATGCCTTCGTAGACTTCGATGGCCGGCCCGATGAACAACTCGCCGCGCTCCTGGATGTTCCACAGCGCAAAGGCGGTAGATGGTCCGCCACGATCCGCCACCAATGCACCTGTCGGACGAAGCGCCATTTCTCCGCCGTATTCCATCCAGCCTTCGAAAATCGAATGAATCAGCGCCGTGCCTCGGGTGTCCGTGAGCAACTGGCTGCGCAGCCCGATCAATCCGCGCGACGGAATTTTGAAATCCATGCGCACGCGGCCCGAGCCGTGATTGCTCATCTTGAGCATCTCGCCGCGCCGGCTGCCGGTCGTTTCCATGATGATTCCGATGAAATTCTCGGGCACGTCGATCACCAGCCGCTCGAGCGGCTCGAGTTTCTTGCCGTTCTCCGTGCGGACGACAATTTCCGGCTTGCCCACCATCAGCTCAAACCCTTCGCGCCGCATCGTTTCGATCAAAATCGCGAGCTGCAATTCGCCGCGCCCCAGCACGCGGAAGGATTCCGGCGTGTCCGTGTCTTCCACGCGGATGGACACGTTCGTCAAAAGTTCTTTTTGCAGGCGATCGCGCAGGTCGCGCGAAGTGAGAAACGTTCCCTCTTTGCCGGAAAGCGGGCTGCTGTTGACGGTAAAAATCATCGCCAGCGTGGGTTCGTCGATCAGCAGCGGTTCCAGCGGCATCGGGTTTGCCAAATCCGTAATACTTTCCCCGATGTTGATGCCCTCGACGCCCGCAATCGCCACGAGATCGCCTGCCGGGACGGCTTGCGCTTCATCCCGTTCCAGGCCTCGAAAGGTATACAGCTTGGTGATGCGCGTCGGCGTCAGCTTGCCATCGAGCTTGCTGATGCCGACATCTGCGCCGCGCTTTAGAGTGCCGTTGAAGACCCGCCCGATCGCGATGCGTCCCAGGAATTCGCTGTAGTCCAGGTTCATCACTTGAATTTGCAAAACGCCGTCGGGATCGCCCGGGGGAGCCGGGATGTGCTTTACGATGGCCTCGAACAGCGGCAGCAGATCCTTCGAATCGTCACCCGGCGTCCGGTGCGCCACGCCGTCGCGCGCATTCGTATAAATGACGGGGAAATCGAGCTGGTCTTCGGTGGCGTCGAGATCGATGAAGAGATCGTAGATTTCGTCCAGGACTTCCTTTGCGCGCGCATCGGCGCGGTCGATCTTGTTCAACACGATCACGGGAGGCAGCTTCGCCGCCAGCGCCTTCTGCAGGACGTAACGCGTCTGCGGCAGCGGTCCTTCGCTCGCGTCGACGAGCACTACAACCCCGTCCACCATGCGCAGCGCGCGCTCCACTTCGCCGCCAAAGTCGCTGTGGCCCGGCGTGTCCACGATGTTGATTTTCGTGTCGTGAAAGAAAAGCGCGGTATTTTTGGCGAGAATGGTAATGCCGCGCTCGCGTTCCAGGTCGTTGGAATCCATGACGCGCTCGACGACGGCTTCGTTGGCCCGGAAAATTCCGCTTTGGCGGAGCATGGCGTCAACCAGCGTGGTCTTGCCGTGGTCTACGTGCGCAATGATGGCGATGTTGCGAATATTTTCACTCATAATTCCTGCTTATCGTGGCCGGTTCGCGGCCAAGTCCTCTAAAGACAAAAATAGCTGCTGAAACAACCAGCAGCCCGGACGGATGTCCTTTCAGTGCGTGACCCCGGCCTAGCCGGGAGCAACCAAATTCTCAGGTGCGGTCGAGCAAGCTACAGTTTAACAGACGGGGAGAGTTGCGGCCAGCAAAGAAGGGCAGGCGTATGTGCAGTTCTGCTCTTTTGATATTGTCAGGATTCTGTTACGTCGCAGCTCTATTCCGCGCGCTCTGGCGAGCTGCGGCCAAGCAGGGTGAAGTTCATGTTGTGGTATTCGCCTCCACTGCTGGCGCTTTCAAGACCCCACCTAGACCAAATTACCAGCGACGAAGGGTCCACGACCGTTTGCTCTTCATTTCCATCTCTGGATAGAAGGAAAAACTTGACGACTATACTTGAAGATGGGCATTCGGGGGAAAGCAGGGAATCCGGGATGGGAAGAAGAACTGCCTAAAACAAAGAATCGAAATGCCCGCGTCCGACTCTAGGTAGGATTGGTTCAGAGGGCGCGAACGCGGGTATTTCGATGGTTCTTGGGACTACGGGCTTTCAAAAGTTAATTCTCCCAAGTCCTCCTATTGACTTCAAGGCTCCCGGAGCAGTCCAGCTGACGGAAGGATCTGATCTGCCACCGAGACTTCACCTTGCTTAACTTGAATCCCTGGAGAACGTCAAACGAACTAACTCTGATAATTCTATGACCCAATAAAGTCCTTATGGTCAGTATGTTATCTCCATAAATGAACTAACCTCTTCCCTGCTAACACGGCGCGTGGTATAGTCCGCCCACTCATTTCGGGGGACTTATTCTTCGTGGAACACGGCGTTGACCCCAAACTAGCCCTCCGGTTCGGCCTCTATGAGGTCGATCTGCTCCAAGGAGTGCTTCTAAGGCAGGGCGTACGCCTCAAGATTCAAGAACAACCCTTCCGCATCCTGGCCCTGCTTCTGCAGCGGCCCGGCGAGATCGTCACCCGCGAAGAGCTCCGGCACTCGCTCTGGTCGGAAGGTACCCACGTTAATTTTGACGGCAGCCTTAACGCCGCCCTGAAGAAACTCCGCGCCGCTCTTCAGGATGATGCGGAGAATCCGCGGTTTATCGAAACTGTTCCCCGCCAGGGTTATCGTTTTCTCGCGCCGGTCCATTCCGTCGGCAGTACCGCAAGCCCCATTTCCCCCGCGACGAATGTTTCTCCGGAGACTTCCGAAGAGTCCTTCGAAGTCCGCATGCGCCTCCATCCGGAGTTCTTTCCCGAGAGAGCTGCCGAGCTCTCCAGAGAGAGGAAAAAAGCGGAGCGCGCTGCGCGGTGGATCGATTTCACCCTTCTTTCCTGCGCGATTGTTTTCGGTTCCTGGCTGCTTTTTTTCATCGTATATCCCGTTCCTCGTCCCAGCGTGCAGCGCATGACGCGCATCACCAACGCCGGAGGAATCGATGAATGGGGCGGGATCGTATCGGATGGCACTAGGATTTTCTTTCTCGAGCGCGACGGCGGCCGCTGGAATCTGATGCAAACCTCCGTGGAAGGCGGCAACGCGGAAAAAATGCCCGCGCCTTTCGAAAACACACGAATCTTCGCCCTCTCGCCCGACCATTCGCAGTTTCTAATCGGACAGTTCTCCCGGCGCGATGACGAAATGCCGCTGTGGTTGTGGCCCGTGCAGGGCGGTGAGCCGCGCCGCATGGGCGAAGCCGTTGGCCATGACCCCGCGTGGTCACCGGATGGGAGCCAGATCATTTTTGTCCGCGGACGCAGCCTCTATACCATCCATCCCGATGGGACACAGCTCCGCGAATTGGCGCATGGCCCCGGGCTTCCTCACTTTCCAGCCTGGTCCCCCGACGGCGAAACTATTCGTTTCAGCATGGACAAGCGCGAGGATGGCACACAAGCGGTCTGGGAAATGGCCGCCGATGGCTCCGGTTTGCATCCGATTCTCGCGAGCGGGAGGCAGCCGGCTTCTCAGTCCGCCGGTGAGTGGACCGCGGACGGCCGGTATTTTCTTTTCTCCGGCTGCGAAAACTACGATTGCAATCTCTGGGGCATCCGCGAGGCCTGGAATTGGTTCCGCCGGTCGCATCACGATCCCGCGCAATTGACCCACGGCCCTGATTCTTTGCACGTTTCCATTCCCACGCAAGCGGGTTCCCGCGTATTTGCTTTCAGCTTCCGTTCGAATCGCGAACTGCAGAAATTCGAGCCGCAATCCCACCGCGCAGAATCGTTAATCCTCAATGCCAACGCCGAACTAGCCAGCGTCTCTCCCGACGGCCATCTGGCTTTGTATACCGATCGTCCGGACGGCTCGCTGTGGCGGAGTAGCATCGATGGCGCTCAGCGCCTCCGTCTGACCAAACCTCCGCTGGTTGCGTCCGCCCCTCATTGGTCGCGCGATGGCAAGCAGATTCTATTCACCGGCGTGCGTCCCGGCTACTTGCGCCAGATCTATTTCCTCTCCGCCGATGGCGGCGCCTTGCGCGCGGTCCTTCCCGAGGGCCGCGAGGCTTCCGACGCCGATTGGTCGCCCGATGGAACGCAAATCGTCGTCAGCATGCGCGAACAAAAGACGCAGCCTAAATTTGGTATCTACTTGTTCAAATCAAGCACCAATGAGTGGACGCTATTGCCGGAGTCCCGAGGCTTGGTTGCACCTCGTTGGTCTCCCGATGGACGTTACATCGCGGCTCTGGACGAAACAAATCATCGGCTCCTTCTTTATGACTTCCAGACGGAAAAATGGAGTGCCGTGGCCGAAGGCGGACTTCTCGGCGCTCCTTTCTGGACACCCGACTCCTCCGCCATTTATTTTCAGGATCAACTTGACAGCGACCAGGCCATCTATCGCGTAAAGTTCGCGAATCGCGGGGTGGAGAAGGTTTTCAGTTGTGGCGAGATCCTTCGCAGCAGCCCATCCCACTGCATCTTCAGCGGGCTTGGACCGGACGGTTCTCTCTATGTGATGGTGGAGCGCGGCTTGACGGACATCTACGCTCTCGACCTCGACTTACCCTGAGGATTATTCGCTCCCTTGCGGTTGCCTGAGCGCTACCGCTACCTCGCACCCACGAGGGGAAGCATTTCCCGCAGGCAACGTCATGAAACGTCGCATTCTCGTCACCTCGTGAGGTAGGAGAGCCCTCGTTTGGGGTGCAGCACGTGCAGTGCCGCAAAACAGCACTTCACTGGCAGCATTGAATCCGCTAATTCATATAAGTCACTTCTAAATTTAGACAGTTTCTGCAGTAACATCCCGATTTTTTCATTCCTTCCCGTCCCAAGGCAACTGTGTGGCCAAGGCTCAACGGTTTCAGGAAACTTATTGATGAAATTTTTCGTATCAATTGAAAACACTAAGCTGGTTTTTTGCGTCTATACACCATATGGGTGGGGGGGGCTATGTCACCGGAAGTGATCTCGATGCGAGAACCGGATGAACCGGCGACCTCGGAGCGGATACTCCTCTCATCCGGCCGCTATGTCAATTTTGGGCCGTTCCGGATTGACCAGCAGCGGCAGGAAGTGACCCGGGACGGGGCCCGCCTCAAGCTCCAGGGCAAGGTTTATCAGGTTCTTCTCACACTCCTCGAAAAACCGGGGGAAGTTGTCACCCGCGAAGAGCTGCGCAGGCGGCTCTGGCCTGCCGATACGCACGTGAACTACGACGCCAACGTGAATACCACCGTCAATAAACTCCGCCACGCGCTGGGCGATTCCTCCGATAAGCCGCTCTACATCGAGACCATTCCGCGGAAAGGCTACTGCCTTCTGGCGCAGCTGGAAGTCTCCGACAAGCCCCTACATTCTCACTTCGCCCGGAAAGAGCCTTCTGCTGGTTCCGCGCAAGAATCTTCTCGAGGCTCGCTCGCCTTTTCGTTTTCGAAGTCGGATGTCTGGATTGTGCTCGGCGTGATCGGCCTGATTCTTGCCGGGATGCTCCTCGGGGCCGGAATCACCCGGCTCTGGATTTACCAGGCAGCGCCAACGGCTCCTTACCCCTTGACGATGATGTTTTCCAGCGCAGCTGCGGCCGCATTTTTTTAACATTTGTTTAATCTTTCGAGGCCTGGCCTGACCGGAACTCCGTCCACGGGCCCGCCTTCATATCCCGCAAATAAGGCTCCTGCCAGGCATACTCGGGATGAGCCGCCAGAAACGGCTTGGCGAGAAAATCCCCGCCGCAGGGATGACCCATGCGCGCCATGATGCGCATTTCTTTTGCCATCGTTGCATCCGTCGCTTTTCCTTGCACCGCTCCGCCGGGATAGTAGGGTTGCCAATCCCACTCTTTCACGCCGCGCGCCGATCCATCCACGTGCCCGCACAGCGTGCGCTCGTTGGCTTCTTCCTTTTCCTGAGCCGTGTCCGAGTGGTCGCCCAGCATCTTTTCCGCAAGCGCGACGTCGATCTTTCCTTTGTTTTCCTTCAGCAATTCATCCCACCGTGCCCGCCGCGCGTTCGGCGAACTTTCCTTATTATTTGGATCAAACTGTGGCGCGTCTTCCTTGAGCACCTTGGGGTCGCGCGCCCAGTTCGATCCCGCGAGCACGCCATCCTTCGTCCTCCACAGCTTGTGCGCTTTTAACCCAAGTTCGAGTTGCGCGATTTCGCCTGTCTTCCGGTCGCCGAGAAGCCAGTCGTTTGCATATCCCCCGTTGTTTCCGTCCAGCATGATCTTCGTGTATTCGTCGATCGAGCCCGCATACTGCAGCGCCTTCCGCGCCCGCACAAATTCTCCCTTGCCGTTCGGGTCCCAGCCTTCAAACTGCGTGATCGTCGTTTCTGTCACCATCAGGCCGTCGCTGTTGATTCCGAAATCGTCGTCGCTCGCGATCACTCCGGGGAAACCATCCATCAGGATTCTGTAACCGCTCTTCGGCGCGATGTCGAACACAATCCGCCAGCGTTCGCCGTTCCGGTAGCTCGTCCAGTTGTTGTGCGCCATCACGATCTGCCCGTCTTTTGTCCAGCTTCCCGTGGCCACGAAAGCGCTGCAATTCCCGGGGCTCTTCAGATTCGGCGCCTTCGCCGTTTTTTGCTGCTTGTTCAGCCACGGCACGTAATAATCCGGCAGCTCCTCGAACGCATTGAACGCCACAATGTCGTCCACATCCAGCTTCGACCCGGTGCGCGCGCGCAGCCCTTCGACGATGCCCTGCAGCTCCTGCTGATATTCCGCATCGATTTTCGGCCACAGCATTTCGTGCGCGGCTTTCCGGAAAAATTCCCAGTTGCGTTCCGTGGCATGCATCATCCCTGCGCTCACCGCCGCGAACCCATCTTCGATCTCCGGCGCCAGGAGGTACCCGTGCTGATATCCCATCGCGCCCGGATCGCCTTCGAGATGCACGTAGATCCAACCGCCCTCATCGAAGCGCGAGGCGGGCTTCAAGCGCGCATCGTTCGCCGCCGCACGCTCTCTCGCCGCTGCGATCGTCGCCACCATGGCGTCATTCGCCGATGCCGAAGCCGGCGCTCCGTTCCCCGCCCACCACAACGACGCTCCTCCCAGGATCACCAGTAGAATTGCCGCCGCGCGCCTCATCGAATCATTCATTGCACCCGCCTCCTGAACATTTGATCGCGGCCTAGAGTCTATTCCGCCTCCCCACTTCCTTCAACGTTTCCTCACGCCTCATCGTTCTCGTGTAAACTCTCACGATCGGAATGCTCACAGCCATCACACGTGCCGTCAGCCCAGCCATCGTCCATTGCGAACTTTCCTTCATTGACCGCAAGCCCATTGATCTGGCCACAGCACAGGAGCAGCACCACGCTTACGAGAAACTGCTCGACAAATTGGGCGCCCGCGTTATTTCTCTTCCTGCCGAGCCCGATCTTCCCGACTCCATGTTCGTCGAAGATCCCGCCATCGTTCTCGATGAATTGGCGGTGATCCTGCCGCTCGGAACGGACACCCGCCGCCGCGAGGCGCCGTCACTCGCTCAGGCGCTCGCCAAGTTTCGAAAGCTCGCATACGTTACCCTTCCCGGCGCTCTCGAAGGCGGCGATGTCCTTCGCATCGGCCGGAAACTCTTTATCGGCCTCACCCAGCGCAGCAACGCGGAAGGCATCCGCCAGCTTGCCGCCATCCTTGCGCCGCACAACTATGAAGTCATCGCCGTTCCCGTCACCGGCTGCCTTCATCTGAAATCGGCCGTCACGCTTCTCGGCCGCAACACGCTCCTCGCGAACCGCGCCTGGTTCGACACCACGCCACTCGCCGGCCATGAATGGATCGACGTCGATCCCGCCGAGCCTCATGCCGCCAACGCCCTGGCCCTCGCCGGCACGATCATTTTCCCGGCCTCGTTTCCACGCACGCGCGCCCGCATCGAGGCGCGCGGCTTCCGCGTCAGCCCCCTCGACATCTCCGAACTCCAAAAAGCCGAATCCGGCCTCACCTGTTCCAGCCTCTTATTCGACGCCACGCCTCCTTGATTCATCCGGCACAAGATCCTCTTTTTCCATTTTTCACTTTCGCGGGCCCTCTTCATGTGTTAGTCTGAGGTTGTAATGATGTCTATCACCGCCAAGCGAATTACGTCCAAGTCGTCCATGTCGATTACCTCGACTACGACTAAGACGACTATTTCCGCTTCCGGCGCGTGGAGAAACAGCTAGCAAGCTAGAAAAAGTTTCCAACCCACCGCCAGAAGCGAACCTCACTTGAGAAAAACCAGGAGCGCAGGTCATGAGTCTCGAAAACGTACAGGAAGAATTAGCAGCGGAAAGAAGCCCCGCCGCGTTGCACGAGCAAGTGCATTACGCCGGCGGGGCGAGCAAGCAACGCCGGAACGTCGTCGCCTTCAAGTTCGGCGGCAGTTCTCTTCTCGGTGCGGACCGCATGCTCCATGCCGCAGGCCTCGTTCGCGCCGCCACGCGAGCATCCCGCGTCACTGTGGTCGTCTCCGCCATGAAGGGCGTCACCGATCATCTCCTTTCCATTGCTCGCGCGCTCGCCGATGGCAAGCTCGCGCATGCCCGCCGCGAAGCCGAACTCGTCCTGGATCTTCACCTCGATGTGCTTCACGATCTGCAGCTCAACGAGGACGTTGACCGCCCTGCGGTCACCCAAGACAATGACCTTCGCGTGCGCCGCGAGTTGCAACTCCTGGGACGCGATCTTCTTCATGAAGTTCCAGTTCACGGCAGCGTCGCCGTCGGCGCCGAGCTCTTCGATCGCCTCGCATCCTTTGGCGAACGCTTCAGCGCAAGGCTCTTCGCCGCGGCTCTCGAAAAGTCGGGCGTCCCTGCCGTGCCCGTCGCGTCCTCGGATTTCGTCCTGACCTGCGACACCTTCCGCGACGCGCAGCCGCATCTCGAGCAAACCAAACAACGCGGCCGCGACGTTCTTCTTCCGCTCCTCGAAGACGGCGTTGTGGCCGTCGTTACCGGCTTTATCGGCGCAACGCCCGATGGCCGCATCACCACTCTCGGCCGCAACAGCTCCGATTTTTCCGGGGCCATCATCGCGCACGTCGTGGACGCCGACGAGCTCGTCATTTGGACCGACGTCGACGGCATTTACACCGCAAATCCGAACGAATCGGCAGAAGCGCGCCTCTTGCATGAGCTCAGCTACGATGAGGCCCACGCCCTCGCCGCCAGCGGCGCGAAAGTTCTCCACGCAAAAGTTCTTCCTCTCGCCGCCGAAACCGAAATGGTCGTCTGGGTTCGCAACACTTTCAATCCGCAAGCGCGGGGCACCCGGATTGGTTCGCCGCGAGTTCCGGAGGATCCCGCTCCCGTCCTGATGGAAAAATCTCAGCACGGCGGTGCGGCATGAATTCCCCATCTCAAAACAACGGAGATCAAAACATGCAGGCGAAACGTCCGGAGAAAAAGTGGAAGGCGGGTGTCCTCGGCGCTACAGGAGTGGTCGGCCAGCGCCTCGTTCAAATGCTTGGCGATCATCCCTGGTTTGACCTCACCGAAGTTGCCGCCTCCGAGCGTTCTTCGGGCAAGACCTACGCCGAAGCCGTTCGCTGGCATCTCGACGCGCCGATCCCGGATGTGGCTCGCAATCTCGTCGTCAAAGGTCTCGATCCTTCTCTCGACTGCGACTTTGTTTTCTCCGCGCTCGATTCTTCCGTCGCCGGCCCTGCCGAAGAGGATTTCGCCCGCGCGGGCTATCCCGTCGTCAGCAATTCCAGGAATCACCGCACGGACCCTGATGTTCCCTTGCTGGTTCCCGAAGTGAATGCTGCCCATCTCGACGCCATCCCCCTGCAGCAGAAGAATCACGGCTACGACACCGGCTTCATCGTCACCAATCCCAACTGCTCGACCGCCGGCCTCGTCCTTGTATTGAAGCCTCTCGCCGATGCCTTTGGCCTGGAAAAAATCTTCGTCGTCACTCTTCAAGCCATCTCCGGAGCCGGCTATCCCGGCGTCGCTTCGATGGATATCCAAGGCAACGTCGTTCCGTTCATCAGTGGTGAAGAAGAAAAAATGGAGGCCGAGCCGCAGAAGCTGCTCGGCAAATGGGATGGCTCGCGGTTCATCGACGCCGGCCTCGGCCTCAGCGCTCACTGCAACCGTGTGCCGGTCGTCGACGGCCACCTCGAATGCGTCTCTGTCGGCCTGAAAAAAATCGCTTCGCTCGACGAAGTCCGCGAAGTCCTGCGCAACTATGAAGTCAGCGCCGAGCTGGCCTCACTCCCCACCGCCGTGCGTCGTCCTGTCGTCCTCCTCGACGAGGAAAATCGCCCGCAGCCGCGTCGCGATGTTAACGCCGGTAACGGCATGGCCGCGGTGGTCGGCCGCGTCCGCGAATGCCCGCTTCTCGACGTAAAACTCACGCTGCTCTCCCACAACCTCGTCCGCGGCGCCGCCGGCGCCGCCTTGCTCAACGCCGAGCTCCTTGCCGCCCGCGGCTTCCTCAAGCACCGCGTCGCCCCGAGCGAGTCCCAACTCGCCGAACCCGTCTCACGTTAGTTCGTGCTGCATTTCGCTTTGGAATTTGTAGGGGCGCAGCACGGCTGCGCCCTCTTCTGTTCTTGGCACGGCTCAGCCGAACAGCTCTCGCGCGAGCACTTCTTTGCTGATTTCGAGGTAAGTGGCTATTTCGAGAAGAATGCTGCTGAGCGTGCCGACCTTTAATGGAGTATGCGCGGGGATTGTAACCTGGTGTGCTGAGCCCTTAGACGTAGTTCTGACACGAATGTGGCTCCCGGATTGCCGGATCTCCTCGTAGCCATACCGGCGCAGCAGCCTGGCCAATTCCGCGCCGGAAAGATCACGCGGCAATTTCACGCCACGATGACCTGATCCTTTACCATATGCAGTCGGATGAGTCGGGGCTTGTTCTCTTTCTCGAAATGACAATTGACCGCGTCGCGCACCATTTGACGCAATTCTTCGAGCGTCTCGCCTTGCGTGAAGATGGCAAACCCGAGGGCTCGCGCCGTGTAACCGCCCTCGGGCGCATCTTCGACGGTAAAGATGATCTCTTGATCGGCCATGATAGTTAGCAGAGTTCGTCCAGCCAAGGATACATCAGAAATCGCCCCCATCGCCCGCTTAGAATTGGAATCCCCGCCGCCCTTCTAAGCGCCGAACTCCTCGCCGCCCGCGGCTTCCTAAAGCACCGCGTCACCCCGAGCGAGTCCCAACTCGCCGAACCTGTCTCCCGCTGAACGACGGCTTTTTAAACGAAAGGGGCGAACAATCGTTCGCCCCTTTCGTTCCGTCTTTTGTCCGGCAATGACTCAGTTCCTGGGAAACCTGCTTTTCGCCCAGTGTGAGTCGCGAATCAAAGGTGCAGAGTTGCTCGAATCCGGATCCGAGCATCCGCCGCGTGAGCTCTGCTTCGTGTGGGGAAGCCTGCCGGAGAGGTTGGCTTCCCCCAGGTTCTCTCGCGAGCTGTACTCGCTCGCGAATTTCTCTAATTCGGCTGCCAGAAATTGATCAGGCAGTTGGCCGGAGGCAGAGCGGTCGTGTCGTAGATCCAATCATTCTGCCGGCCGCAGGCGCTGACCGTTGAGGGACGTCCCATCGGCGGGGTGCGCCCGCAATGGGCGCCATAGGTCGGATTACCCTGGTAGCCCGCGGCGCTCGTTGTGGCGTTGAACCACGCGGAGACGACTGGAGCGCCAAAGCGCAACGACGTTGCGAAAGGACCCGTAACGTCATCGTCAATCCACATGATGGTGCGATAGCCCACCACCGTGTGCACACCCTGGAAGATATTGAACCACGGTGTCCACCATGGCCGGGAATCGGACGGACAAGGCGCATCCATGGCCGACGGCACGACTTCGCAGGAATGCAGAACCCAGTAGTCGAGGTGCCCGCCACGGGCTGCTCCATAGCCTTCCGAGGCCGGGATGGCCGTGATGTCCACCAGGTCGCAGCAATTGCTTAAGGTTGAGAAGAGCCACCAGTCGCCGTGCACTTCGTTCAGCGCGACGTTCACGCTATTCACGAAAGAGGCTCCGCTGGAGTTGAACTCGAAAGGATATGCCCAGTAATACTGCGCATTTGTGAAGAATGCCCCGCCGAAGAAAGTGGTCAATCCTCCCCAGAATTCGTTTGCGTTTGCCACCCAGTTCGAGTTGTCATTGCGGACCACGTAGCGGCCAACGGACGGATCGCCGGGCTTTTGCTCCTGCGAGTCCCTCTTCTTCGGTGGGGTTGGGCTCACGCTGGGATGCGTGAGGAGCGACGGCACGGGTTCCCGCTCTTTGCCGATGGGCACATAGCCGATCACAAAATCGTCGTCGATGTGAGAGTCCTTCCGGTTCTTGTCGGCAGTTGCCGATGCTTCCCGCGCCAGCGTGTGAATTCGGGCGGTGAACCGGTAAACGGGCTGCAGGTAGTCGCGATTACCGTCGTAGTAAGCAATCTCGGTGCCCAGTACTTCGACTTCCGCGGATTTTGCCGCGGGCCGGAGCTGCGCAAGAATAGCCTCTACGATCTGTTTGCGCGAGCGGGTTTCGCGGACTTCGCCGCTGACGGCTCCTGTTTTCCAGCGGCGCACGAAGCCTTGGATCGATCCGTCGTTTCCGACCACCAGAAGTGCCCGCGAACCGGGTCCATAAACGAAATATTTATCGATGCTGCGACGCGCGGCCACGTAGGTCAGATAAAGCTCGTGATTGGACGGCTTCACCTGCGCTCCATCTTCGCCTCGCTCTGCGGTTTCACCATAGAGCGGCCGAGGCTTCTCGAAACTCAATTGCGTGGCGTCCTTCTGAAACATGTCGGGGCGCCCAAAAACCTCGTCCGCAAGGCTCTCGGCGCGTTCGATTTGCGCCCTTTCCCTCTCTTCAGGAACCGGCTTCTGGCGCGTGAACGAAGGAAAGATCTCGGCATCGCCGCTCCGCAGATCCACGTAGGCCGCCAACTGCCCATCGCTCATCGCCCCCAGGATTTGTTCCGGCGGCTTTTCTCCCTTGCCGAAGAGTTGTGGGATCTCCGGAAGCGGAACGAGTTTCTTGGCTTCGGGGGCCGCTTGCCGAAGTGCCTCTTGCACAAATTCCGTCGGCGGCTTCTGCGCGGAAAGACGAAGCACAGGGAGTGACGCCGGAGCCTTGGGAATCTGCTCCGGTGTGAGACGAATCGCCCGCGGAGCCTCCTTCCGCATCTCGCGGTCGGGCGCTGGTTTCTCTTGGGCTGATGTCGCAACCAGTACCGCTAAGAAAAGTGGGAGGATGGTGAAAAGCCGACCTGATTTTGTAATTAAGGAAAATGTCATGAGGACCTCCAAAGTAGCGATCAGATTTTCCGGGAAGGGTGTCCTGCAGCGAGTGTGCCGAAGACTTCCTCGGCACCTCTCGCGTCGGACCGGTTTGGTTGACTGCTGGTATAGTGCGCCGCGGTGTCGATTCGTTTCAGAGCTGGAGAAATTCTTTTGCATACGCTCGTGCCGCGCTACCCAAGGGGGTGGAGCACGCCCAACACGCTGAGACGCACCGGGGTGCCGTTTTGGTTCATCAATCGGTGCGGGGCCTGCCTCTGCCGGGTACCAACGCGTCGGACTTCCGCGTGGGGTCTGTACTCCGCTACGGTTTCAGCCCCTTTGCACCAGAAATGCCGCATTCTTACGCATTTCCCGGTGCCCATTCAAACAGCCACCCTGCTATCACGCAGCATCTAAACCACTTATAAGTAATCATTGACATACGGTACCAATATGCTATAATGGTTTCGTCAAGTCGGCACGATTCGTCGGTGCCCGGCCAGCCATGCTCGCCCGCCACGCGGTCCTTCTAACTTCTTTAGAATGCGCAGTTCCAAGATGTATATTGTTAAGTAAACAATTTGCACCGATAAACCCTTTAGAATCCGCACTTACGAGTCACTCCCAAGTCACTGAAAATACAGCCACTTTAAGTCTTGCAGAATCCGCACTTACCAGCATTTCTCCTGCAAGTTCTTTAGAATGCGCACTTACAGAAAACACCCGGGGTGGGGGTAGGGGTGCATTTCTTCCTCTGTCTGAACTCACCACTCGTTACTCCCCACAATACTCAAGTTCTTTCTTTTCACATTCTTGCGCACTCTTTTGCACTCGCCGAAAACTCAACTCTTTTATTTTCAAGCGATTCCGCACTCTTTGGCAAAAACACCCGGGGGTAGGGGTACCCCCTCCCTCAAGCTGTGAAGAAAAGCTGCACGCGGTGAAGGTAGGTCGCACAGCGAAGTACGGCGAATCCCAGCGGTCAAAGATTCCGCCGCCGGCATCAATCACAGTTGTGGGGTCCTTAACTTACGATGTTTGTGACGATCTCGGTTCCCAACGCGCACTCTTGCAAAAGCGTTCCGAGTCTCTGCGTCCAGCGTTCGAGATTCTCCGCCCCGCCGAAAGAAACAATCACCGCGAGAACCTCTTTCGTCGCTGCCGTGACCATCGTTCGTTCCGAATCACTCGTCGCGCTGCCGTGCGGCCCGGCGGCATCGCAAAAGATCGGCAATCCTTCCAGATTCAAATCGTACTTCCCGATGCCCTTGTAGGTTTCGCCCGCGCGTCCCGCGCGAAAAAGAATTTCGCCGGTCACATGCCCCAGGTCATACAGCCCAATCGGAAGGCGGCTTTCCACCGACACGAGATTGATCACGTCCACGACGGCGTTGATTTGCGGCAAACCTTTTCCAGCGACTACGCGCCGCAGCAGCGCTTCCGCCGAACCGCGGTACCGCGACGGATCTTTTCCCAGAGCTTTGTAGGCCAGGCGCGTCGCTTCCACTTGCGGCGACGCCAGTACGCCGCGCGGGAAGGGCAATTTCTGAATTTCCGTCTCTCGCGCCTTCATCTCTTGGAGCAACCCGTCAGGCGATGCGCACGCCTCCACCTTCGCGGTCACGCATCCCAGCGCCGTCCGCGGACACTTCTTCATCAAGCCCACATCGATCGTTATCTGCATAGGAAGTTTATCTCACGCGTGAATGAGAGGTGGTCGGTCTCCAGTGGGTTTCAGCCGCGCCGTGAAGTGTCTCAAAAACTTTGCTTGGTGAGTGATTTCGTAGCCGCGGATCTGCTCGCGTTTGCGCCAAACGTCCAGAATCACTTCCACGACGTACTCGATGTGGCTCTGCGTGTATGCGCGCCGCGGAATCGCCAGCCGCACCAGATCCATTTTCGCGTGCTCGCCGAACATCAGCGTTCCGATCTCCACGGAGCGAATCCCGCCTTCCAGATAAAGCTCGTTCGCCAGCGCCACGCCTGGAAACTGCGCCGGCGGAACGTGCGGCAGGAATGCACGCGCATCGATGTAGATTGCATGTCCGCCCGGCGGCTGCACGATGGGCACGCCCTCGCTCGCGATGTGATTGCCGAGAAACGCCGTGGAGGCGATCCGGTATTTCAGATATTCTTCCTCCAGCGCCTCGTTCAATCCGACGGCAATCGCTTCCAGGTCGCGTCCCGCCAGTCCGCCGTAGGTCGGGAAGCCTTCGGTCAAAATCAGCAGGTCTTTCTCCTGTTGCGCCAGCGTGTCGTCGTTGGTGCAGAGGAATCCGCCGATGTTTGCCATGCCGTCCTTCTTCGCGGACATCGTGCAGCCGTCGGCGTGCGAAAACATCTCCCGCGCAATCTCGCGCGGAGTTTTTTTCGCGTAACCCGGCTCGCGCAGTTTGATGAAGTAGGCATTTTCCGCGAAGCGGCACGCATCGATGTACAGCGGAATCCCATGCCTCTTGCAGATTTCCTTCACCGCGCGGACATTTTCCATCGAAACAGGCTGGCCGCCTCCGGAATTATTTGTTACCGTCAGCATCACCAGCGGAATTTTCTTCGCGCCTTCGCGTTCGATTGTCTCCGCCAGTTGCGCCGTGTCCATGTTCCCTTTGAAGGGATGCACCCGCGCGGGCTCTCTCGCTTCCGGGATGGGCAGGTCCAGCGCCTGCGCGCCGACAAATTCGCAGTTCGCGCGGGTGGTGTCAAAATGCGTGTTGTTCGGGACGATGTCGCCTTTCTTGCACATTACACTGAACAAAATGCGTTCCGCGGCGCGTCCCTGGTGCGTGGGAATCACGTGCCGGAAACCGAAGATACTTTGCACGGAATCGCGAAACCGCGCGAAGCTCGGCGAACCGGCGTACGATTCATCGCCGCGCATCATCCCCGCCCACTGCTCGGTGGACATCGCCGCGGTCCCCGAATCCGTCAGCAAGTCGATCAGAATGGCTTCGGAAGGCACCAGAAAAAGGTTGTAGCCCGCGGCCTCCATGAGTTTCTGGCGTTCTTCCCGCGTGGTGCGGCGGATCGCCTCGATGCTCTTGATCCGGAACGGCTCGATGATCGTCTTGATCGGCATGCGTTTGCAGGCCTCTCCCCGGACACACTACCACACAGACCGATTTCTCGCCGGGAGCATCCTGCCGCATGCGCCAGGGTTTTCTGTCTATTTTAGACTTTCCACGTAGGCGATGAGGGCTTTCAAATCGTCTGGCGGTAGTTCGATCGGTGGCATTCCGCCAGCGGTCATCTTGGCGGTGGGATGTTTGAACAGCTCAGCGAGTTGTTCGGAAGACAGTTTGGCGGCGATGTTGAGTAAAGCGGGGGCCGCGGCGGTACCCACGCCACCATCGCCGTGGCATGCGTTACAGGACTGGCCCTCGAAAATTGTTTTCCCTTTTGCGGCGAGCGGATCGGCAAGCGCCACGTTTGCAGCAGCCAGTGAAGCGGAAGACAGCGCCGGTTCAAAAGGCTTGCGCGTGTATTCCTCTTCTTCGGTTTTTTGCTTGGCCAGTTGTTGCGCAACTCCCGGATCGTGCATGTCCACATACTGGCTTCGAAGCCCTAGCCCAAGCAGGGCGAATAGCACGAAGGCGTAAGCTCCCATGGCCACGGGCCGCTTCCAGGGGCGCCGCTCGACGCTGCGATCCAGAAATGGAAGGGCGATGACAGCCACGGCCAGAACCGTTGGAATGATCAGGACACCGATCAGTGAGGCTGCACCGTGCCAGTATTTCAGCCACTGAAAAATGGGCAGGTAATACCACTCCGGCCGGGGAATGTATTGCGCGTCAGCCGGGTTGGCGGGAGGACCCAGTTGCACGGGCACGAAGAAGCACAGGAAGCCGAGGCCGATGATCAGCAGCGCCGTGAGCGAAAGATCCATCAAGACCTGGCGAGGGTAGAAGAGCTCCGGTTTTTGCTCAGGCTTATAGGGACTTTCGGTGACCGGCCCGGCGGCCCCGGCTTTGCGAAAAAGAAAAATATGGGAAGCCACGAGCGCAAAGATGCAGGCGGGAATCAGAAAAACGTGGGCCACAAAAAATCGCGAGATCGTCAGAGTCCCCATCTCGGTGCCGCCGCGCATCATGCGTTTTAGGCTCTCGCCGATCCACGGAATTTCGCTGGCGGCGTTCGTCCCCACCGCAGTTGCAAAATACGCCCGCTGGTCCCACGGAAGCAGGTAGCCCGTAAACGCCATCGCCAGAACTAGTCCAAAAAGAATGCAACCGGAGAGCCAAAGCAGTTCACGCCGGCCTTTATACGCCCCGTAAATGTACGTTTGTGAGAGGTGTAGCAATAAGACGATGACCATGGCGCTCGCGCCGTAGGCATGGAGGCTGCGAAGAAAGGAGCCCGCGGTAACAGCTTTCGTAATGTAAGCGACGGTCGTGTGCGCGTGATCGGCAGAGGGAACGTAGTAGAGGGCGAGGAAAACTCCGGTGATTACCTGGGAAATAAAAATGAATAACAATCCTGACCCGAATACGTAAGCGAGGCGCGCACCACCAGGAATGGGTTCATAAAGCGCGGTCCTCAGCAGCGTGTCCAAGCCGGTTCGGCGGTTGAGCCATCCCCATAATCCTGTTGCAGGCGGCGGAGGACCGTTGGTTTCGCTTTTCTGCGTCGAAGGCATCCTCGGAATAGTCCTTCCTCAGCCGATGACTTGCTTATCCGAAACGAGTTGCCGGAAATATTGGAATCGCACCTGCAATTGGCCGTCCTGCACGGAAGTTTCCAGCGTATCCATCCCCCGGAGAGATGGCCCGCTGACACGAGTTCCATCCGGGGCAAAACTGGCGCCATGGCAGGGGCAGATGAACTGACTTTTTTCCTTGTTCCACGGGACTGTGCAACCGAGATGGGGGCAGACGGATGTCAGGACGCGAAGCTGGCCTTGCCTATCTTTCGTCACGTAGACGGCTTTTTCGGAGATTGCTTTGCGCCAGCCATCTACCTGCTCAATCTGGATGGTGCGCATCACTGGCTCGGTCAAAGCCGAAAACTCGCTCAGTGCTCCCAGCGGTGAACTCTTGAGCTCGGTCGTGCGGCGCAGCAGTGGGAACAGCGCGAAGCGAATGAGCGGCACGGAAAGCAGAGCGCCTACGCAGACCGAACCTACTCCGAGCAAGGCGCCGAGAAAAGAGCGCCTAGTCTCGAGAGGCGATCCCGACGCGGAAAGGTTCCGGATTGTGTTTTCTGAATCTCCCGCGCAAGCACACATCGGATTCTCCCTTAACGTATCGTTTGCAAGTCCCTTAGAAACGGCGTCAGATTCCAGAGCACGCCAGGCTCACGGCCGTACTCCTACTTCCTCGGTATTGCCCGGATGTAAGCAACCAATTGTTTGATATCGTCAGGCTTGAGCTTCGCACCGAAAGCGGGCATTTTACCTTTGCCTTTGGCAATGACATCGGTAAGCTCCGCATCGGTTTTTTTCTGCACTTCATTGGACGCAAGATCCTTCGCCCCCAGCGCCTTTCCTGAAGAAGAGTTCCCGCTGCCGTCCGCGGCGTGACACAGGACGCAGTTTGTTTTGTATACCTTGGCGACATCGCTCTGAGCGTGAACGCCGGCGGGCAGAGCGAGCGCTATCAGGCAAACGGAAATGCCTGCGGGTGCAACAAGATGAAAGAAGATTCGTGGCATGTGTTCTCCATGATTCTCCAGGCTGTTTTCCTTCGCTAAGACTTTTGAGTCGCGCATGTTTTCCTCAGAACACAAATCGCGCAAGTAAGAAGACCGCGTTGTTCCCCCCGGCCTTCCTTCCTGCGCCGTCATAATTCGTCTGCGCACCATTAAATCGCAGATACCCCGTATACTGCACGGCGAGATCGATGTTTTGCTGGGGCCACCACGAAGCATTCAGAATATAGCCGTTACTACGGGGATCTCCGTTAGCGCTGCCAAAAACGGGAGCTTGCGCATAGAGTAGCGGGTCCGGCGTTCCTGTGACGTTAAACAAGCCGACCGTCCCCGATAATTTCGTCCCGTAGTGGTATTCGGCGTTCCCTTGCACTGTGTTCAGGTGGTGACCGATTAGCGAGGCGCCGCCAGCAGCGAAGGTCGCCCCCAAAGACGAATTCTCCCTAATGTAAGTCCCGCGGAAAGACAAAACGTCATTTTTGAATTGTGGAATGGTACGGTCATATTGAAAGTCGAGCGCCCAATCCGTATAGTCGTTCGTGGGACCGGTGATAGCGTTCGGGGAACTTTTCACGTGGATTCCATAGGTGCCGAATTCCAGACTGTTATTCTTCGTGACGGTTTGCCACGCAACACGCCAATAGGGAGCCAATCCACGAATATTGAAGGGGAATCCTGTCCCGGAGTTGGGCTCAGCTCCGCCAAGATGCTGGGAACGGTAGATCGTGCCTCCTATATACAAATGTTCGTTCCACATACTGTAAGCGCCGAAACCTGCCACATCCTGGGCCAAAGAACTGTTGATAATAGCCTTCGCGAGAGGTGACGGGGAAACATTGGACGCGGTGAATGGGAATCCCCAGGCCGGCGTGCTGTTCCAAAGGTCCTCCACGGTGGGATTGTTATTGAATGTTATTCCGTACGCGAAGGGCTTCCCGAACACATCATGAGTGTTTGCATAGCGGACGTCCGTATTATCCCAGCTGAAATGATTCCCCTGGGCGGTGTAGGTTACTTGTGCAAAACTCCCCACGTGGTCTGCCCATGCGCCAGCCAGAAATAGGGAAATATCTTGTGGGAATTGGAAGTTGCCATTCTGGGTCGTGGGCTGAGGCGAACTTGTGGACGTAAACGAAGTGTCGAAAACCGCAGAAAGAGGAAATGCCTCCAGCAAGTGCAACGCGGAATCGTGACCCTTTTTCTCTTCGGTCACCTCGGGTTTCGTTCTAAACACATAGCCGTCCAACTTAAATTTTCTTCCGAACGGCGTTAGTTCAGGCGGAGTGAAGTGACACGTCGCGCATGGCAGTCCGGTTTGGCGACTGTAACTAGGGACAGCCCGTGTGTCGCGGCATGTACTGAGAATTAGAATCACCGCACCAGCCGCCATCAACAAAAGAGACACGGGAGTTAGTTTCATTGGAGTTCCTTTCGATTTTCTTCGATATCCGACCATGGCAAAGTGTCGCTGATTGCAGGGGCTGACTTCGGTGACGCACGTCACCGATTGATGTGACGGACATCACAAGCCCAACCTTGAAGGGGAGAATTTCCGGGAAGGGAAACTGAGTGCTAAGAGCCGAGGACGCTTTCGAGCCCTGTTTTGTTCTTGATAATAAGTGTCGAACCTTTCACTTGCAACAACCGTTTTTTCTTGAAATCGGCGAACAGCCGCGTCACCGTCTCTCGAGACGCCCCGATCATCTGGGCGATTTCTTCGTGTGTGAGGGTGAGCGTGAGTTTTAGTTCGCCCTTTCCTTCGTCATGATTTGCGAAGAAATCCAGTAGGAACCGGGCAAACTTTTCAGCTGCGGAGTGAGAGAGCCCAATGGTTCGCATTTCCGCGATCGCCGAATGATAGGTTTCACCGAGCTGCTGCGCCACGCGCAATGCTGCCTCGCCGTGCTTGCGCAAGAAAAGCAAGAAATCCGCCCGAGAGATGAAATTCGCTTGAGTGGGTTCAATTACGTCAGCCGTAAGCTCGTAAGGTTTCCCTGTGACCGTCGCGGGCAAGCCTAGAACTTCTCCGGCTTCTGAGATCCTAAGAATGAGACTTTTCCCATCAGCAGACGAGGTCGACAGTTTGACCTTGCCACTGCATAAAATGAAGACCCCACGCGGTGACTGCCCTTCAACAAAGAGGGTCGCGCCCTTCGGATAGGCCGCCGCCGAGGTGATGGCTGCCAACTTCTGCACCGCAGGGGGAGGGAGATTGCAGAAGAGACGGTCCTCGCGGTGAGGGCAGGACAGGCAGCTCTCAATGATTTCTAAGCCGTACGGGGCGCGCATAAACTCACCGCCCCGGAGTATACCTCCCTCCCTACGCGACACAAAACGAAACCCGCTTGGCATACGCAGCCGTCCGGTAGATGCCCACCAATTCCCCTGTTTCTAATGGAATCGACGGGTTAGTGGCTGTGATGGCCGTCACGCTGCCGTGTGATGCGGGTTACAGCAGCCCCTCTCGGCTCATGCCCATTTTGAATACAGTAGAAGGTACAAAGATACAAAAAGATGAGCGCGACGTGCTGGAGATTCTGAAAATTGGCCGCATGCCTTGAAGAGCCCCAGCCACTGCGTTTGAACCGGCACCCGTGTTAAACTTTATGAATTGTAGGCCCGTAGCTCAGTTGGTTAGAGCGCTACCTTGACACGGTAGAGGTCTGGGGTTCGAGTCCCCACGGGCCTACCATCCCTCAGTTTGGCGATGCGTCCAGGCCGAATTCGCGGTGCGTTGTGTTCAGGGCTGTTTTCACGGCTTGCTCTTCGATCACGAAAGAAATGTTGCATTCCGAAGATCCCTGGGCAATGGCGATGAGATTCACATTTTCGCGGCCCAGCGCATTGAAGGTTCGGCCGGCGATCCCCGGGGTCCCGCGCATGTTCTCTCCCACCACGGCCACAATCGCGATATTCGAATCCACGGTGATGTGCTCCACCTTGTGGTGCGCCAGGTCTTGCGCAAACTCTTTGCGCAGCGCTTCCACGGTGCGCTGAGCATCCACGGTGGAAACGATGAAGCAGATATCGTTTTGCGAGGACGATTGCGAAATCAGCAGGACGTTGGCGCGCACTTCTGCGGTCGTCGAAAACGTCCGCCCCACCACGTCGGGCAATCCCACAATTCCCGGCCCACCCACGCTGATTAATGTTACGTCGCGAATTGCCGTCAATGCTTTCACCCCGCCGCCAATGCTGCGGCCTTCCGGCGTGATCTTCGTGCCCGGGCGCTCGGGCGCAAAACTGTTTCGAATCCAAACGGGAATCGCCGCCTGCACCACCGGGTTCAACGTTTTTGGATGCAGCACTTTCGCGCCAAAGTAAGCCAGCTCGGCTGCTTCGCGGTACGAGATCACCGGAATCGTGCGCGCCTCCGGAACGAGCCGCGGGTCCGCCGTCAGCACGCCGTCGACGTCGGTCCAGATGATGACTTCATCCGCATCCATCGCCGCGCCCAAGATCGTCGCCGAATAGTCGGAGCCTCCCCGTCCCAGCGTCGTCAGTTGGCCCTCTGTCGTTGCGCCGATGAAGCCCGTCACGAC
>WNFC01004574.1_pt1 | contig 28695 bp, 29 predicted proteins | sample 5400541 | NCBI WGS metagenome assembly WNFC01 (sample SAMN13153342, study PRJNA577476) | soil metagenome | isolation source: 120 cm saprolite under Douglas fir tree site 2 hole 2 replicate 1 | place: USA:California | collected 2015-04-18
TTTTGAATACATCGCCATTGTCGCAGCATGACTTCCACGGAACACCGAGCCGCTGCCGCGCGGCAGCAGTCATTTCCTGCGCGTTGAACCATTCGTGGTGCGCCATCGACGGATCGTGAGCGTCAGCACGAAAGGAGAGTAAAAGAAGAATACCGAATATCAACAGTACGCGATCGAACGCTTTCATGGCAGCCTCCATTGTGGACTGTCATCGATTTTAGCATCCGCGAATCACACGAACTCTCCGGCAACCAAGGAGGCCAGATTCTAAAAGAGAATGGCAGCCCCTTTTCCGAGCGGCCTTCTCTTTTCGGCAAGACTGTTGCTTTCCTGTTCGTCGTGGGACGAAGTCGAAGTCATCCAGCGAAGCGAAGAAGTTCTCCGGACTTTTACGGGCCTGCGAGGTGGTCGATGAAGCGGTGCCAATAGATGCGCCCTTTGCTTGCGAAAAGCATGAGCGCTGTTGAATGCCGCAAGGGCCTATGCCTTAGTGAACTGCTTCAACCAATATGATGAAGGATACCATGCTAGGCCGGGAAGAACTGATAGTCCGCGAGGACCCGTCCGTCGTCGGCGATGATCAGAAATTCGCGCCCCGTGGCTAACACAGTCTCGCTGTCGGCCGGAAGCATCTCCCAGTGAAAGGTCACGACATCGCGAAGCCGACGCACGTCCTTGGCCGCGCGGAACCGGTTGCCGTCGTCTCTGACATTCTTTTCGTGCGATCCGCGGATCCGCTTTTCAAGGGCTTCGTAGCCCCGCGCTTCCCGACCCTCGACGTAGTGTTGGCCGTCTGGCACCCACAGCGCGGCAATGGCGACACGTCGACTCTCATCATCTCTTTCGTTCCATACGTCGACATATCGATCGGCCAGTGTCTGAGCGTCGAGCATGTCTTTCTCTCCCATCTGATTTCCCGAGATCTGCGGGGCGTCCCGAGGCCAGCCAACTTCGCTCGAGCGTTAGGGGAAATCCATGACCTCGTGGATCAAAAAGTGACGGTCTCGAGGTAGGTAATTTGACCTGTGAGGTCATGGCGGCCCTCCATACCGGGAGTTATGCTGGAGCGATGACCGTTCATCAGCTTCCTTTCGGCGTGCTCCTTCGACGTTGGCGCGAGCGACGCCGCATGACGCAGGCCGATCTCGCACTGGCGGCGAAAAGCTCGACAAGACACTTGTCTTGTCTTGAGACTGGTAGATCGCAGCCCAGCCGTGAAATGATCGCACGGCTCGCCGAATACCTGGGCATCCCGCTTCGGGATCAGAATGCGTTGCTGCTGGCCGCCGGGTTTGCTCCCGCGTTCAAGGAGCGCTCGCTGGCGGAACTGGAGACGGCAAAGGCTGCCGTCGATAGCGTTCTACAGGCGCATAAGCCATACCCTGCGTTCGCGGTCGACCGGCGTTGGAATGTGGTGCTATCGAATTCCGGCGGACCTTATGCGTCCGCCCGTCAACGCCGTGCGTCTCATTCTGCATCCGGCTGGAATGGGCCCACGAATTGTGAACTTCGCCGCATGGCGCGCGCACACATTGAGCGTCCTTCGCCAGCAGATCGAGACGCGGGCCGATCCCGTCATTCAGGGGCTACTTGCGGAAGTGGCGGCCTATCCAGTTCCGGCCAATACCGAAACGTGCGAGAGCCAGGAGAGTTCGCAGCATCTGGTTACGCCTCTTCGGATAGCCACGCGTCTTGGCATGGTGTCCTTCCTGAATACCGTGACCGTATTCGGCACTCCCAACGATGTGACGCTGGCGGAGCTCGCATTGGAGATGCTATTCCCAGCGGACGTGTAAAACGGGCAGCTTGCTAAAACGCCGAGCGACGACGGCTTGATCGCTAGCCGGTTAGAATATTTCCTCGGTAATGGTGCGCTAGAGCTGCTTGCGATCGGAGCGCATTGGCTCCCAGATCGTAATGTCGCGCTCCTGCTGCAGCACACGCGGCAGCGCGTCATGCCAAGCCTGACGGTACGGCCGACGAAGCTGGACGTCGAGAACGTCTTCGTGGCTCTCCCAGGTTTCATAGAGCATAAAGCGGTTCTCGGACGTCGGGTCCCTGTGGAGGACCGCCTCATGGAACATGGGTTCGTTCCGCATCGCGTCGAGCACGCCTTCCAGGAGTTCGAGGAACTCACCGCGCCGCTCCGGCGCGACCTGAAACTTGATGAGATATGTCACTGACATCGATCTGCTCCATGGATTGAGATCGTCTCCCCGATCTGCAATGCACCAGGGGGCACACAGCAATCCATGACCGCTGGGATCAAAAAGCGACAGCGAAGGCCTGATGCGCTTGTTTGTCGGCCGGCACAAATGTGCCCTCACGTGGGCAGCGCACAAAAAAGCACCAGCCTGTGCGTTCAAACGGCGTCATGTGCTGCCTGCGGCGGCACAACGGATTTTTGTCAGGGGCGGCGGAACCGCGCCAACGCGTTGCGATTGCGGTGGAATTTCGACGCGCGATCGATGGCGCGGATATTGCTTCCCTGAGCAACAATCGAGACCGTCTCAATGACGAGAACGACTCTCGCTTTTACCCACATTCCGTCCATTGCACCGAGAACAGCCGCGCATGCGCGTCGGGATCGGCTGCACGATCACGAGGCTGTGCAATGAAGTTTGCTGAGTTCAAGAAGGCTGGCCATTGGCCAACACTGCTGGCGGCGTTCCTGTATTTCGACATCAGTTTCATGGCGTGGGTCGCGCTCGGCCCGTTGATCGTCTACATCGCGCACGACATGAACCTCGCGGTCAGCGAGAAATTCACTCTGGTGGCGATTCCGGTTCTGGCCGGCGCGCTGCTGCGGGTCCCGATGGGCATCCTCGCGGACATCATCGGCGCCAAGCGAACTGGAATCATCGCGCAACTCGTTGTCACCGCGGCGACGGCGTGGGTGTGGCGGTTCGGGCTCGACAGCAAGCTCGCGATCGAGATCTTCGGCCTGGCGCTCGGCATCGGCGGTGCGTCCTTCGCCGTCGCCCTGCCGCAGGCGAGCCGCTGGTATCCGCCACAATATCAGGGCGTGGTGATGGGCATCGCGGGCGCGGGAAATATGGGCGTCGTCCTCGATACGATGCTTGCGCCATCGATCGCCGAGCACGCCGGCTGGCAGGCCGTCTTCGGATTGCTGCTGATTCCGATGGTGCTGGTTCTCGCATATTATGCTTTCGCGGCAAAGGACGCGCCGGGCGAGCGCAAGCCGATCTCGCTGAAAGCCTATGGCACGCTGCTGCGCGACGCGGACAGCCGTTGGTTCATGTTCTTCTATTTCATTACCTTCGGCGGCTTCGTCGGACTTGCCAACGCGCTACCGCTGTATTTCACCGTGCAGTACCACGTGTCCGGTGTGGCGGCAGGCCTGCTGGTCTCGCTGATCGTCGCCTTCGGCTCCGGCTTCCGCCCGGTCGGCGGATTGATCGCCGACCGCATCGGCGGCATCAAGTCCTTGTCGATGCTGTTCGCGGTTGTCGTCGCCGCTTATCTCGTCATCGCCTTCATGCCGGAAGGACCGGCGGCGCCGACCGCGGCGGGTTGGCCGCTACTGCAGATGCCCCGTGTCGCATGGATCTCAGTGCTCTTGTTCTCGATCGGCGTACTGGCGCTCGGCATGGGCAATGGCGCGGTATTCCAACTCATTCCGCTCCGGTTCCGCCAGGACATCGGCCTGATGACCGGTCTGGTCGGTTGCGCCGGCGGAGTCGGCGGCTTTTTCCTGGCTCAGGCGCTCGGCACCGCCAAAGCCGCAACTGGCGGTTTCGGGGCCGGGTTCCTGTTTTTCGGGGCGCTGGCATTGCTTGGCTTTCTCGGGCTTGCCATGGTCAAGGTCCGATGGCGCACGACATGGGGCGCGGTTTCGGGGGCGCGGGTCTGACGACGCGCGCTTTTAAAGGCTCGGCAGGTCTCTGACGTGACGATCGGCTCGCAGAGAAATCTTCAGGTTCGCGTCGGTTTCGTCAGCGAGACCGGCAAGCGAACCGCCAACGAGGACTACGTCGCGGCCTGCCTCGGTCAGACCGGCGCATTCAACCGCGACATCGTCGTCGCCGTGGCGGATGGCGTCGGCGGTCACAAGGGCGGACGGGAAGCAGCCGAACTGACCGTCCGTTGCTTTTTCGACGCCTATTATTCCCTCCCGGAGACGCTCGGCGTCCGGCGCATCGCCTCGCGGGCGCTGGAGGCCGCCAATAGCTGGATCTATGCGCAGGGCCGCGTCGATTCCAAGCTCAGCGGCATGAGCTGCGCATTCTCGTCGATGATCCTGTCTCGGCGCACCTGCCATGTCGTTCATATCGGCGACACCCGCGCGTACCGTTTGAGCGAAGGCCGTCTGGAGCGGCTGACCAAGGATCACGTCGCGGGACGCGGCGACCTCGCACACCTGCTCAACCGCGCCATCGGCTTCGAGGATTTCGCGCGCGTCGACTACACCGCGGTCGGTCTGCGGCAACACGACAGGCTATTGCTCTGCAGCGACGGCATTCACGGCGTGCTCGGCGACGACCGCCTGCAAGTGCTGCTCGACGAGCGCGCTTCGCCGGAAGAAACCGCGCGCGCGCTGGCGGACGCGGCGCTGGCCGCCGGCAGCAATGACAACATGACCGCACTGGTGCTCGACGTCGTGGACCTGCCGCCCGCAGATCGCAACGAACTCACCCATGCGATCGAGACCCTGCCCATTCTGGAATTGCCATCGTCAGGCGAAACCATCGACGATTTCATTCTCGACGAGATGCTGTCCGACGGACGCTACAGCCGATTGTTTGCCGCCATCGACAAGCCGCAGAATCGCAGGGTGGTGCTGAAGTTTCCGCATCCGCGCGTCGCGAGCGAAGGTTCATATCGTCTCGCCTTCGTGCGCGAAGCGTGGGTGGCCGCCCGTGTGAGAAGCCTGTGGATCGGGGAGATCATTGAAGTTCCCGCCGGACGTCAGACGCGGCTCTATTCAGTGATGCCGCTTTACGAAGGCGAAACTCTTGAGCAGCGACTGAAGCGCTCGCCGCAGCTTTCGCTCGCCGAAGGCGTCGGGATCGCCACCAAGCTGGCACGTGCAGTGGCGACCCTGCATCGGGCGGGCATCATTCATCGCGACATCAAACCGGACAACGTCATCCTGTTGACGGCCGGCGGATTGCGGCTGGTCGATCTTGGCGTCGCCCGGGTGCCCCTGCTCGAAGATTTTCCCGCCGAGGACATTCCTGGCACCGCAAGCTACATGGCGCCCGAACTCTTCGGCGGGCGCCCCGGAGACGAATTTTCCGATCTCTATGCCCTCGGCGTGACGGTCTATCGGATATTCACGGCCGCCTATCCCTATGGCGAGATCGAACCGTTTTCGCGGCCGCGCTTCGGCAAACCCGCTCCGCTCTCGCGCTATCGCCCCGACCTGCCGGCGTGGCTTGATGCGGTGATCAGCAAGGCGCTCAACGTTGACCCAACGCAACGATTTGGCGACGTCATCGAGTTCGCGCACGAACTCGAGAACGGCGCCATGTGGGCGAAGCCGGCTTTCACGACGCGGCAGTCGTTCTACGATCGCAATCCGTTGCGGTTCTGGAAAATATTGTCGGCGAGCCTGATCATCCTCGTCGTGATACTTCTGGCGCGGCGCTAGAACATCGACCGGCTCGTCAGTTCAATAACAAAATCCCCGATGCGCGGGACGGCGAAGGGAAAGACGACCTTCGGTTCGCAGTTTTGTGCCGAAATGGTGCACCATTTGGCTACAGGGAAGGCCTCGCTGGCGTGTGCGGCTTCAAGCAGGATTCTCGCAACCACGCCGCGTCGCTGTGGCTCCCAACAAAAATATCGAAAACAACCCCATGCAAAGTAGCAGGCGGGCGCCGGCAAGGACGCTTTGGGGGGTAATACTTGACACGTCGGGCAAATCAACGGCACTCCTTCATCATCGCACAATCCGTTAAACGCGCGTGGAGCCGCAATGGCGCGCTGTTCGGTGTGATTTGGGCGAAAATCCCTACACACGATTGAAGTTGCATTGGCTCGTGGAGTTGCAATGGCTCGCCGCAGGCGGCGGTGGGCCGCCGCGAGGCCGCCGCCAATGCCCGCGTGAAACAGCGCGTGACGAAGCGCATGTCCGAGCTGACGGCGCAGTTAGTAACCAAATTCCATCGGTATGATATATATAAGTTGACAAAAATATGCATTTCGGATATATATAAGTATACAAAATAGTATCACGCGTAAACATATGAGTTGACACATGAGCGTCAAAACAATCGTCCAGCAGCAATACCGCAACATCGTAGACAACGCTGCGGCCAGCGTCGCCGGCCTGAAAACGCCGCCGGAGGGCTGGCTGCGCACAGTTCGCAGCGCCCTCGGCATGTCGGGAGCCGAGGTAGCCAAGAAGATGCGTGTCACCCGCGCCCGCGTCACGCAAGCAGAACATGCCGAACTGACCGGCGGCGTCACCCTGAAATCAATGCAGGCGACGGCGGAGGCGATGGGATGCCGCTTCGTCTATGCGATCATCCCGGCGTCGGGGCGCATCGAAGATATAATCACGGCCCAGGCTCGTAAAAAGGCCATGGCAATTGTCGGCACGGCCAGCAAGCACATGGCCCTCGAAAACCAGACATTGCCGGACGACAAGATTGCTCAAGAGGTCGAACGCCTCACCCGGGAGATTGCGCAGGAAATGCCGTCTGATTTTTGGGGCGATTGATGATTGAGAACATGCAGTATCCGGATGGAGCGACGCCGCTTGATCCGAACGAGCTTGGCGGTCTCAAGCATAAGCACATTACTACTCAGGGCGAGCTTGATCAGCTGGAGCAGGCCAACATCGAGTCCGGCCTGCGCTGGCTCGGCCGCCAGCGGGCTCACATCCTTACCGATGACTTTGCCATTACCCTCCACAAGCGATTATTCGGCGACGTGTGGGACTGGGCAGGCACGTTTCGGAAGACCGGGAAAAGTATTGGCATCGACGCCATTCATATTCCGGTGGAGCTGCGCACGCTCATGGGGGACGCGAAGTATTGGGCCGACAACAAAACCTACCCGCCTGCAGAAGCCGCGGTCCGCCTGCACCATCGCCTCGTAAAGATTCACCCGTTTCCTAACGGCAATGGCAGGCATGCCCGCATCATGGCGGACACGGTTCTAGACCGCGTTTACAAGGCAAAGCCAATCGATTGGACTGGCGGGCATGATCTTCAAAAGATGAATAAGCGCCGCACGGCGTACATCGCTGCGCTCAAGGCTGCAGATCAGGACGACATTGGGCCCCTCATGAAGTTTATAGGCCAAACGTGATGAATACTTCGCCGAACCCACCCGTCGCCGCACCTCGACGTATCGCGGTCTATCGTCTCGGTGACGAACCGAAGTCGCTGGTAGCAAAATTGACGCTTATGCTGAAGGCCGAAGCGGCCGACCAGATTCAGATTGAAAGTGAATCGCAAGAGTTTATTTCGACGGTACGCGAAATTCTAAAGCGAACCGGCGCGTCGAATCACTGGCTCCAAGCCACGATCGATCGGGGTTTGAGAGCGGTGTCGAGCCGCTGGACAGATATTTCAGGGCGCAGGCCGGCCAGGATGCGCGGAAGAATATGGCCGCGCCTTTCGTCCTGGTGCTGCCAGATAGGACAATCGCGGGCTACTACACGCTGTCGTCGACCTCCGTGCAACTCGGCGAACTGCCGGAGCGGACGGTGCGGAAGCTGCCGAAATATCCGCTGGTGCCGGCGACGCTCTTAGGCCGGCTCGCGGTCGATCGGCGGCAACAGGGGAAAGGTTACGGTCGGTTTCTCCTAGCCGATGCTCTCTACCGCTCCGCCCAAAGTGAGATCGCCTCGTTCGCATTGATTGTCGATGCAAAGGATGAAAGCGCCCGCCGCTTCTATGAGCGGGAGAGTTTCCTGCCATTTCGAGAACAGCCCATGAAATTGTTTCGGCCGATGACAGACATAAAGCAGCTGTTCAAATGAAGCGACGGAATTACGGTCTGGTTAAGCCCGTCATCTCAATGAAAGATGCGCCCAGAATCGATGACGACCGTCTGGCCGGTCATGGTCTCGGTGCGGCACATGGCGACCACCATGTCGGCGCAATCGTCCTTGTCGGCTGGCTTCTTCAGGAGCGAGCTGGACGCGGAGCGCTCGATCTGCTCGGACCGGAGATTGGCTGTCGCGCGAGTGCCGTCCAGCAGGCCCGGTGCCACGCAGTTGACGAGCGTCTCGGGCGCCAGCGCCACCGCCATGCAACGCGTCAGATGAATGAGCCCCGCCTTCGACACGGCATAGGCGATAGAAGAACCGGTTGGGCTGAGCCCTGCTACCGAAGCTATGTTGATGATGCGGCCTCGCCCCTGGGCCTTCATGATAGGGGCTACCGCCTTGGTCAAGCGCATTGGCCCCGTCAGGTTGATGGCCATGATCTTGTTCCATACCTCCAGCGTCAGATTGTCGAGATCGCCGAAGGGGATCGCGACGTTGTAAGCGGCGTCATTGATCAGGACATCAAGGCGGCCGAAGACCTGGGTTACCTCGCCGACCAGCCGATCCACAGCCGCGCCGTCGGTTATGTCACAGGCGAAAGCTTGAGCGTTGATTTGATAACGCGACGTTAGTTCGCTAGCGACGCTTTCCGCTTGGTCGCGGCTGCGAGCGTACATGACGGCGACGTGTGCGCCCTCCTGCGCGAGCGCATGGCAGATGCGCTGCCCCAGGCCGCCATTGCCGCCCGTCACTAGTGCAACCACGCCCTTCAGGTCCATCGCTTCTCTCCTGTAGTGCGAAAGCGCGGTGCGGTCGAAGCCGGAAGGTTACTTAGTTTCATCCGCGAATACTGGTTGGACTATATCGCGGTTGAAGTATGAATCGAACCACCGCCTGAAGGTATCGGCTCGCACACCGAAGTCGGGATGCCCGCAGACGTACGCTCACATGAGGAGCTATGAGTCAGCTTGCAACGCCCTCTGTGCGGAAGCGGGACCGAACCACGGCCCAAATGAGGGTCATGGTGCCCAGGGGCGGGATCGAACCACCGACACTGCGATTTTCAGTCGCATGCTCTACCAACTGAGCTACCTGGGCACATCGCGGACCTGAGGCCCGGGAGCGCCGGTTTATAGTCAGGCTCGCTTGTCCTGTCCACCCAGCTTCGCCGGCCTGTCCGGCATAGCCCGAAGGGCGACGACGGTTGGCTGCGCCGGGCGCGGCCACGCTTCGCCCGTGCCGCCAACTGACTGGGAAATCACGCCTAATCGGCGTCTTCGTCGTCGTCCTTGGCGGCGGGAATGGCGTAGGAGTTCGACAACCAGCGGTTCAGGTCGACATCCCGGCAGCGCTCGGAACAGAACGGACGCGAGGCCGGGGTGGCCGGCTTGCCGCAGATCGGGCACGGTTTTGCAGATCCCTTGCCGCGGCGGACGACTTTTGGTGGATCAGCTGGCATTCAACCACCCGAAGCGAATCGGAAAACCTTCGCCGCCGAGCAATGAAATCGTCTCATACAGCGGCAGGCCCACGATATTGGTATAGGAGCCGACCATCTTGACCACGAACGATCCGGCGATGCCCTGCACGGCGTAGCCGCCGGCCTTGCCGCGCCATTCGCCGGAGCCGATATAAGCCTGGATATCGTCCTCGCTGAGGCGCTTGAAGCGCACCCGGGTCTCGATCAGGCGCTGGCGAAAGCTCTCTTTCGGCGTGACGAGACAAATCGCGGTGTAGACCCGATGGTTGCGCCCCGACAACAGCCGCAGGCATTGCGAGGCCTCGTCGACCAGATTCGCCTTCGGCAGGATGCGGCGGCCGACCGCGACCACGGTGTCGGCGGAGAGAATGAAGGCGCCGCGCAATTCGTCATCGAGCTGCACCGATTTGAGCGCGGCGTCGGCCTTGGCGCGGGCCAGCCGGTTGGCGCAGGCGCGCGGCAGCTCACCCCGCTTCGGGGTCTCGTCGACATCGGCGGGGCGCAGCGCATCGGGCTCGATGCCGGCCTGATTGAGCAGGCCGAGCCGTCGCGGCGATCCGGAAGCAAGAACGAATTTGGGGCGGCCTAGCATGCGGGCTTTGATCTGCGGGAGGAACGGAAGAGGACCAGAGGATGAATCCGCGCGGAACCTATCGGAAGGCCTTGGTGGAGACAACCGCGGCGACGGCTAAAAAGACTCGTGTCCCGGACGCGGTGCAGCGCCTCTTCGGCGGTGCGCCGCGGAGCCGGGACCTACAAAGCACCAACGTGGACCCCGGATCAGCAGCGCACCACGCCGCAAGAGCGGCGTACTGCGCAGCATCCGGGGAACGCCGTTAAGCCGCCGCACTAGCCACTCGCCGCCCCGACCTTTGAAAAGCGCTTGCGGATGCGCAATGACAGCTCGTCGCAGACCTCGCGATAGGCCTGCAGCTTCTGCTCGCGATTGCCCTCGGCGCCGGTGGGATCGTGGGTCGGCCAGTATTCCACGTCGGCCGCGAGCGTGCGCGTCAGTTCCAGCGCCTTGTGGTGCGCCTCGGGCGACAGCGTGATGATCAGGTCGAAATTGAGCCCTTCCCAGTCGTCCAGTTCCTCAAACGTCGTCGGCTTGTGACCGGAAATATCCTGGCCGAGTTCCGCCATCACCGCCACCACGAACGGATCGAGCTCGCCCTTGCGGACGCCGGCGGATTTCACATAAAGCGCGTGGGGAAACATCTGGTGCAGCAGGCTTTCGGCCATCGGCGAACGCACGCTGTTCAGGCCGCATGCGAACAGCACGGCTTGCGGAGTGCGCGCGCGCAAAGGCCCTTCCATCCGCTCAGGCTTCTTTTGTGTTGCGCATGGTCCGGTCCGAAAACCGGTCCCCCCTTTTCGGGATCATCCGTCCTGCCCCTTCCAGTGCAGGACCGAGATCAGCGTGAACAGCCGGCGGGCGGTTTCGAAATCGACCCGCACCTTGCCTTTCAGCCGCTCCTGCAGGGTGCGCGAACCTTCGTCGTGAATGCCGCGGCGGCCCATGTCGATGGCCTCGATCTTGTCGGGCGTGGCGGTGCGGATCGCCTGATAGTAGCTGTCGCAGATCATGAAATAGTCCTTCACGATTCGCCGGAACGGCGACAGCGACAGCAGATGCGCCACCACGGGCGTGCCGTCCTCGCGGCGGATATCGAACATCAGCCGGTTGCCGGTGATGCCGAGGTGCAAGGCAAACGGCCCGGCATCGGCCCCCTCCGGCGCGAACAGATTCTTTTCGATCAGGTCGTAGATCGCAATCGCGCGCTCGTGCTCGATATCGGGACCGGAACGCCCGATCGATTCCTCGTCCAGCGTCACCGCGACGATGCGATTCTGCGGATCCTCCTCTGGCGACGGTTTGGTCATGTGAGGTTAAGGCGCAGTCCGACTGAACGCGCGTGGGCATCGAGGCCTTCGGCCTTGCCCAGCGTCATCGCCGCCGGTCCCAATGCCCGCAACTGGTCCGGCCCGCATTTGAGGAGCGACGTTCGCTTCATGAAGTCAAGCACCCCGAGCCCGGAGGAGAACCGGGCGGACCGCGCCGTCGGCAGCACGTGGTTGGAGCCGCCGACATAATCGCCGATCGCCTCGGGGGTGTGGGGCCCCAGGAAGATCGCGCCGGCATTGCGGATTTGCGCGGCGACGCTTTCCGGATCCGATGTCATGATCTCCAAATGCTCGGCGGCGATGGCGTTGGCAAGCTCGATCGCCTGGTCGAGCTGCTTCACCAGGATGATGGCGCCGAACTCGCTCCACGAGGCCCGCGCGATTTGCGCGCGTGGCAGAGTGGCGAGTTGCGATTCCACCGCGCGTTCCACGTCGTCCGCAAGCGCCGTGCTGTCGGTGATCAGGATCGATTGCGCGTTGACGTCGTGCTCGGCCTGCGCCAGCAGATCGGCCGCGATCCAGCCGGCGTTGCCGGTGGCATCGGCGATCACAAGCACCTCCGAGGGACCGGCGATCATGTCGATGCCGACCTTGCCGAACACCAGCCGCTTGGCGGCGGCGACATAGGCGTTGCCGGGGCCGACGATTTTTGCAACTGGCGCGATGGTGTCCGTACCGTAGGCAAGGGCAGCCACCGCCTGCGCGCCGCCGACGCGATAGATCTCGGACACGCCGCCGAGATGGGCCGCCGTCAGCACCAGCGGATTGAGCTTGCCATCCGGCGACGGCACCACCATCACCACGCGCGCGACGCCCGCGACGCGTGCCGGCACCGCGTTCATCAGCACCGAGGACGGATAGGCGGCAGTGCCGCCCGGCACATACAGACCCACGGCGTCGATCGCGCTCCAGCGCCAGCCGAGCTCGACGCCCAGCGCATCGGTGAAGCGCTCGTCCTTCGGCAATTGCCGCCGATGGAAAACTTCGATCCGGTCCCGCGCGAATTTGAGCGCGTCGAGCGTTCCCACGTCGCAGGCCTTTACCGCCGCGTCGATTTCGGCCGGCGTAATGCGCAAGCCTGCGGGCGTGAGATCAAGGCGGTCGAATTTGCGCGTCGCCTCGATCAGCGCCAGGTCGCCCCGCGCCGCCACATCGTCGACGATGGCGCGGGTCGCGCTCTCGATATCGGCCGATACCTCGCGCTTCATCGCGAGGAAGCCAGCGAATCGCTGGGCGAAATCGGCGCTGTTTCTGTCTAGTCGAACAGGCATGTTGGCTTTCCGGCGGTGGGCCTCATTGGAAGGCCTACTGCTCAATGGCGCGGCGACAAATCGCCGTCAACCCTTCCGCTTGAGGATTAAGTTAATGATGGCAGAGCGCGTCTTCCGTCATTCCGGGATGGTCCGCAGGACCAGACCTCAGATGTGCGCTGCACATCGGGGAATCTCGAGATTCCGGGTTCATCGCTGCGCGATGCCCCGGAATGACGCTATTATATCAATGCGCGTGGGTCTCAGGCATCCCATCCGGAGGGCTCGGCGCCCTCGCCGAGATCGCTGGTCCCGAGATCGTCGGCGCCGAGGTCGGTCAGCTCGCATTCCAGGCACTCGACGTCCAGCCGCAGCGCCCCGCCCTGGCTGAACAACAGCACCGCGCTGCCGCCGGGCGCCTCGTCGGGATGAAACTCGATCCCGACCAGTTCCAGCGCGGTTTCGGGCGCCCCCAGATCGATGTTGCGCGACTTGCACGACAACACCCGGTCGAAGCGCAACACCGCGACCAGGCGGCGCGGCGCGGTTTCCCCGGACAACGTCTGCTCCCAGTCCAACCGGTTCATGCCGACCAGCAGCCGCTTTTCGCCTTGCCGCCAGATGATGTCGGAGGTCTGCACGCGGGCATCCTGCACATGCGTGGAAATCACGGCAAGGTCGTCGGCATCGAGCGCGATCAATTTGAGCTGGGCCGTCACCGCGTGCACCTATCATTTGCGCGTACTCTACCGCAGATCAGTCCACGCAATCTGCGCAAACTTGATGCAAAGCAAAACCGGTATCCATCCCCGGAACATGTCCGAGGACATGCTTTTGCGGAAATTCGCGCTGCCGTTCAATCGCTGATGCGCTCGATGGAAGCGCCGCAGGCCGACAGTTTTTCCTCGAGCCGTTCAAACCCGCGGTCGAGATGGTAGACGCGGTTGACCATGGTCTCGCCTTCGGCGACGAGCCCCGCGATCACCAGCGACACCGAGGCGCGCAGATCCGTCGCCATGACGGGCGCGCCGCGCAACTGATCGATGCCCTCGATGGTGGCGGTCTCGCCATCAAGATGAATCCGCGCGCCGAACCGCGCCAGTTCCTGCACGTGCATGAAGCGATTTTCGAAGATCGTTTCGGTGATGCGCGAGGAGCCCTTGGCGCAGGCCATCAGCGCCATCAGTTGGGCCTGCAGATCGGTCGGAAAGCCCGGAAACGGCGCGGTCGAAACCGTCACCGGCATGATCCCGGCGCCGTTGCGGGCAACACGAATACCTTCATTGTTGACGGCGATGACCGCGCCGGCCTGGGTCAGCACGTCAAGCGCCGACCGCAGCAGTTCGGGGCGCGCGCCCGCCAGTTGCACATCACCGCCGGTCATCGCCACCGCCATCGCATAGGTTCCGGTTTCGATTCGATCGGGCAGCACGGTGTGCCGCGCGCCGTGAAGCCTGGCTACACCCTCGATGACGATGCGCGGCGTACCCGCGCCGAAGACGCGCGCGCCCATCTTGTTCAGGCAGTCGGCGACGTCGAGAATTTCCGGCTCGCGGGCGGCGTTGGTGATGACGGTGGTGCCCTTGGCCAGGGTCGCCGCCATCAACGCGACATGGGTGCCGCTCACCGTCACCTTGGGAAAGTCTATGCTGGCGCCCCTCAGGCCGCCGGGCGCCTTCGCGATCACGTAGCCGCCGTCGATGGTAAGTTCCGCGCCGAGCTGCTCCAGCGCCATGATCAACAGATCGACCGGACGGGTGCCGATGGCGCAGCCGCCGGGCAGCGATACCTTGGCCTCATGCATCCGCGCCAGCAGCGGCGCGATCACCCAGAAACTGGCGCGCATCCGCGACACCAGTTCGTAAGGCGCGGTGGTATCGATGATGTCGGCCGCCGAAATGTGCAGGGTCTGGCCCTGGTATTCATGATCGCCGGGCCGTTTGCCCACCGACATGATGTCGACGCCGTGATTGCCGAGAATGCGCTGCAGTTGCGCGACGTCGGCAAGCCGGGGCACGTTGTCGAGAATCAGCGTTTCCTCGGACAACAGGCCTGCAATCATCAACGGCAGCGCGGCATTCTTCGCGCCCGAGATCGGAATGGTGCCATTGAGCTTGCTGCCGCCGACGATGCGAATGCGATCCATACTGATTCCCGCTTTTGCTGTGCATGAACTATAGGGCGAACGAAGGCCCGGCGGCAAAAGCTTTGAAATTTGCGGCGATTTGATGGGATCGAGCAGGATTGAGCAATCCAGACCATCGTTCTTCGGTGTACAGTTGCAGATCCGCCGATGCGCCAACGCCTCCCGGTCTTTTGCAGTTCTATCAAGCGCTAGCGCCCGTTGCCGCCAAACGGCGCTTTGGGTACACCGGGGCTCGCGTTCGGGTTTTCAAACTAGAAAAACGGAGCTTCCGATGAAGATCAGCGCACGCAATCAACTCAAGGGCACCATCGTCGACGTCGTGAAGGGCGCGACCACGTCCCATATCCGAATCGATATTGGCGGCGGGGTCATCGTCACGGCCTCGATCACCAATGAGGCGGTTGACGAACTCAAGTTGGCCAAAGGCAAATCGGCCACCGCCGTGATCAAGGCGAGCGACGTGATGGTAGGCATCGATTGATTGACCGCCGCACCCTGATCGCGGGTCTGTCGGCGGCGCTGATCGCGCCGCGCCGCGCATCCGCAGAAACCGTGAGCGATGCTGCCGGGCGCACCGTGCCCGTTCCAGCCAAGGTATCGCGCGTGTTTCCCGCCGGACCGCCGGCGGCGATCCTGCTTTACACGCTGGCGCCGGATCTTTTGATCGGATGGCCGCGCGCCAACCGGCCTGAAGAGTGCGCCTACATGCTTGCCGAGATTTGCACGCGGCCCGAAGTCGGCCGCATCACCGGACGCGGCAACACCGCCAATCTGGAAACCGTGCTCGCGCTCAAACCCGATCTCATTCTCGACGTCGGATCGACCAGCGCCACCTTCGTTTCGCTCGCGGACCGCGTGCAGGAGCAAACCGGCATTCCCTACGCGCTGCTGGATGGCCGCTTCGCCGGGATTGCCAGAACCTACCGCTCGCTCGGCGAGTTGATCGGTCGCCCCGAGGATGCCGAGAAGCTTGCGCGCTACACCGAAGATGCGCTCAAGACGATTCTGTCCCGCGTGGAGCCGGTTGCCACGAGCGAGCGGCCGCGGGTCTATTACGCGCGCGGACCGCGCGGGCTCGCGACCGGCCTCGGCGGCTCGATCAACGTCGAGACCATCGAATTGATCGGCCGCAACGTCGCAGGCGAAACGCCCGGCGGTCTCGCCAATGTTTCAATCGAACAGATTCTGGTGTGGAATCCGGACGTGATCGTCACCATCGATCAGGAGTTCGCCGCGACGGTACGAAACGACCCCTCCTGGGCGCCGGTTAAGGCCGTGCGTGACAACCGAGTGCATCTGTCACCGAAGATGCCGTTCGGCTGGGTGGATTTTCCGCCATCCGTGAACCGCCTGATCGGGCTTTGGTGGCTCGCCAAGATTCTTTATCCGGAGCGTTTTCCGGAAGATCTGCGTACGCTGACGCAGGACTTCTACTCCCGTTTCTATCATGTGGCGCCGACACCAGCGCAAATCGACCATGTACTTGCGGGCAGGGATTGATAGCCTTCTCCGGATGAGCAAACCCCGATCCGCCGTGCCCGGATTTGCGATCGCGATCGCGGTCCTGATCGCGGGGCTGTTGCTGGCTCTGACGGTCGGCCGCTATCCGGTAGGGCTTGGCGAGCTCATGAGCGTTCTTTATGCGAAGGCGACCGGGCACGTTGCGGAGGTGTCGCCGGCGGTCGAAAGCGTCATCCTGCAGGTTCGTGGTCCGCGCGTGCTGGCTGCGATGATGGTCGGCGCCGCGCTCGCGGTGGCCGGCACCGCGTTTCAGGGGCTGTTTCGCAACCCCCTGGTCTCTCCCGATATTCTCGGGGCCTCGTCGGGCGCAGCACTTGGCGCCGTCCTCGGCATCTATCTCTCGCTTGGCGTATTCGCGATCCAGACCATCGCCTTCCTCGGCGGCCTGATTGCCGTCGGAGTGGTGTTGCTGGTACTCACCGGCGTCGTGGTCGGATCGCTGTTTGGCGCCGGCGTTGGCCTCGTGAAATATCTAGCCGATCCCTACAACCAGCTTCCGGCCATGACGTTCTGGCTGCTGGGCAGTCTGTCCGCGACCGGGGTTCGGGATCTGCTGCCGCTGTTTGGTCCTGTCGCGGCCGGTGCGGTCGTCCTGGTTGCATTGCGCTGGCGAATGAATGTGATGTCGCTTCCGGAGGAGGAGGCGCGCGCGCTCGGTGTCGCCACCGGACCGTTGCGCATCGCCATCGTCGCCGCCGCGACGCTCGTGACATCCGCAAGCGTCGCCACCGCCGGGATCATCGGCTGGGTCGGACTGGTCGTGCCGCATCTGGCGCGTTCGCTGGTCGGCCCCGATTTTGCGCGGCTGTTACCGGCGGCAGCGATACTCGGCGGGGGTTATCTTTTGCTGATCGATACGCTGGCGCGCACCATGGCGCAGGTCGAAATTCCACTCGGCATTCTGACCGCCGTCATCGGCACGCCGTTCTTCATCTGGCTGCTCACCAGCGTGCAAAAGAACTGGTCATGATTCTCGAGGGTCGCCAACTCACCATTGGCTATCAGGATCGCGTCGTCGGCGCCGGACTCAATGTCAAACTGGAGAACGGCGAGGTATTGGCGCTGCTGGGACCGAATGGCGGCGGCAAGACCACGCTGCTCAAGACGCTGCTCGGACTACTCTCGCCGAAAGCGGGCGAGGTGCGGCTCGACGGAGCGGCACTGTCTTCCCGCACGGTTCGAGAACGGGCGCGCCTGATCGCGTACGTGCCGCAAACCCACATCGCGACATTTGCATTTTCCGTGGAAGCGGTTGTCCTGATGGGCCGCACCGCGCACGGAGACCTGTTCGCCCGGCCGACGTCGCAGGACCGCATGGTGGCAGCAGCCATGCTCGATCGCCTCGGCATCGCGCAATTGGCGCAAAGGCCCTACACCATGATCTCGGGCGGCGAACGTCAATTGGTGTTGCTGGCGCGCGCGCTGGCCCAGGAGCCGCAGTTCATCGTGCTCGACGAGCCGACCGCAAATCTGGACTTCGGCAATCAGGGCAAGGTCATGCGCGAGATCCGCGCGCTCGCCAGCTCCGGCCTCGGCGTGCTCTTCACCACCCACGATCCCAACCATGCGCTACGCGCCGCCGATCGCGCTTATTTGCTGCGTGACGGCGAGCGCCTCGCCGAGGGACCGGTCAAACAGATCCTGACGCGCGAGCGGCTGGAAGCGCTCTACGGCGCGCCGGTGCAAATGATTACCGATGCGGCCGGCACGGCATTCATTCCGGGTTGAAGCGGAAGCCCGCGATCGATGGGCGAGGTGTCATTCCGGGGCGATGCGCAGCATCGAACCTCAGATGTGCGATTGCACATCGGGGAATCTCGAGCCGATAACCTCTGGATTCCGGGTTCGCGCTGACGCGCGCCCCGGAATGACGGCCTAGGTTAAACCGCGTTGATATCCGCGCTTTCCAGCACCGGCTTCGGATAGCCGTCGCGCGCGACCTTGATCATGGCGCGGCCGACCTGCTCGGTCGTGGTCATGTATTTCGGTGCCACGCGAGCGAGGTAAGACAACAACGGCGCGGCCGCGACATAGATCGCCTGAACCCAGGGGGTTTTAGACTTGACGCCGTGCAGCGGCTGGATGCCGGCGGGGCGAAACATATAGGCCGCCTTGAACGGCAGCTTGAGCAGATCGTTCTCGGTCTTGCCCTTGACCCGCGCCCACATCACGCGGCCTTGCTCGGTCGAGTCGGTGCCAGCGCCGGAGACGTAAGTGAACACCATGCCTGGATTGAGCCTTGCCAGCGTCGTCGCCGTGGCAAGCGTGATGTCGTAGGTCAAATGCCGATAGCGCTCCTCGCCCATGCCGACCGAGGAGACGCCGAGGCAGAAGAAGCAGGCATCAAACCCGGCGAGCTGGGATTCGATGGCCGAATAATCCAGAAAATTGCCGTGCACGATTTCGCGCAGCTTGGCGTGTCGCTGTCCGGTCGGGCTGCGCCCGACCGCGAGCACGGTTTCGACGTCCGGATCGAGCAGGCATTCGCGCAAGCAACCCTGCCCGACCATTCCGGTGGCGCCGAACAGGATGATTTTCATCCCAGGGTGAACTTCGTTCATCCCCGGGTGAGCTTCGTTCATCCCAGGGTGAGCTTCGCTCATCCCAGGGTGAGCTTCGCTCATCCCAGGGTGAGCTTCGCTCATCCCAGGGTGAGCTTCGCTCATCCCAGGGTGAGCTTCGCTCATCCCTTGATGAACGCCAGCAGATCGGCGTTGATCGTGGCCGCTTCCGTGGTGGGCATGCCGTGCGGAAAGCCCTTGTAGGTCTTCAGCGTTCCGTTCTTCAGCAGCTTTGCCGACAATGGCCCGGAGTCGGCATAAGGAACGATTTGATCGTCGTCGCTATGCATCACCAGGACGGGCACGGTGATCTTCTTGAGGTCTTCAGTGAAATCGGTCTGTGAGAAGGCGACGATGCCGTCGTAATGCGCCTTGGCGCCGCCCATCATGCCCTGGCGCCACCAATTCTGGATGATGGCCTCCGAGGCTTTGGCGCCCGGCCGGTTGTAGCCATAGAACGGACCCGCCGGAAGGTCGCGATAAAATTGCGAGCGATTGGCGGCGAGCTGTGCCTGAAGTCCGTCAAAGACTTCTTTGGGCAGGCCGCCAGGATTGGCCGGCGTCTTCATCATCAGCGGCGGTACCGCGCTGATGATGGCCGCCTTCGCCACCCGGCTCTCGCCATGCCGTCCCAGATAGTGCACCACCTCGCCGCCACCGGTGGAGTGGCCGACGTGAATGGCGTTCTTCAGATTGAGGTGCTCCGTCAAAGCCGCAAGGTCGTCGGCATAGTGATCCATGTCATGACCGTCGCCCGTCTGGCTGGACCGGCCGTGGCCGCGGCGATCATGGGCGATGACTCGATAGCCTTGACTAAGGAAGAACAGCATCTGCCCGTCCCAGTCATCGGCCGACAGCGGCCAGCCGTGTGAGAACACCACCGGCTGACCGGTGCCCCAGTCCTTGTAGTAGATTTCAGTGCCGTCTCTGGTCTTGATCGTCGCCATGGCAGGACTCCTCTTGGTTCAAGAACGATATCAGGCACGCCTCCGCTATTGGGCGCGCATGCACAGTGCGCCCAACACTCGATCGCACGCCGTTCAGGCGAATGTCGGCATCGGCCGATATCTTCGCACGGCGCCGATGATCACAATGATGAAGAACACAAGCACGATGCCTTGAACGACGGCGAACGGCGGCTCGCTTGGCGGCACGCTCGGCGCCAGCGCATGCAGCGCCGGTACCTTCAGGAAGCTCTGGATCACCAGCACGAATACGTTGAGGTAAAGCGAGATCATCGCGGTCACCACATAGATCCAGCGCCACGCGCCGGAAAGCTGCATACCGTAAAGGGCGATACACGCGATCGCCAGCAGCACCAGCGAGAGAATGCCGATCAAGTGTGACGGCAGCAATGTCTCGGTCAGCAAAGGCGGAATCAGAAGGCCGGTGGCGCTGGTCAGAATCGTGAACAGCAGGAAAATCGCGGTCAGGCCCGGCATCCGGTTGGAGCCGAGAAGCCCGAACATGACGATAATGCCGGCCACAATGCCGATCAGGCTGATGATGACGTGTACGGTGACAAACGTAGACAAGCTCATACCGAGAATCATGATGCGCTCCCCATTTTAGAACCGATCAAACTTTATGGCCCTCGACAGGGAATTGCCACTCACCTATCCGGGAGATACCTATTCAAACCGCACGCCGCATGGCTTCCATGTCGCGTGCGGCTTTTGTCGAATCGCCCGATCAATCCTTAGCGGTTGAGAAATTCCACCAGCTTCGGGATCACCTGGTCCGGCGCTTCCTCCATCAGCCAGTGTCCGCGATCCCTAACGAGCACGCCCTCGACATTGGCCGCCACCATCTTGCCTTGCTCGATCAGGAACGGCCCGCCGGCTTTCTCTCCTGACAGCACCAGCATCGGCATCGACAGCCTGGTTTTGGCAAATCCGGCAAAGTCTTCGGCATCCCTGGGGAAGGCGCGGAAAACTTCCATGCCGGCCTTCATGTGGCCGGGCTGGGCATAGGCCTTGGCGTAGAATTCGCGGTCTTTTTCCGATACCGACTTTTTTGGATCGGCGGCAAAATCGTTCCAGAAATGTTCGAGATAAATCCGTTCACGACCGGTGACCAGCGCCAGCGGCGTCTTGCCGTAGAAATGGAAATGCCAGAGATCGCGCAGCAGAAACACATTATTCCAGTCGCCGACGCCGGGCAGGAACGCTTCCATCAATACCAGCCGGTCGACTTCGCCGGGATACTGCGCCGCATAGGCATAGGCGACCATCAGCCCGATGTCGTGCCCGACCAGCCGGATGCGGTCGTATTTGAGGCTCTTCAGCAGCGCGTGGATGTCCTGCGCCATCGCCGCCTTGGTGTAGCCGTCTGAAGGCGCGGCGGATTCACCGAAGCCGCGCAAATCAGGCGCGATCACAGTATGCTTGTCGGCAAGTTTCGCGATCAATGGCAGCCACATGTGGCTGGTTTCGGCATAGCCGTGCAGCAGCACCACGGGATCGCCCTTGCCGGCAATGAGATAATGCAGCTTGACGCCGTTGACCTCGGCGAACTTGCTCTGCGGCGTTTGCGCCAGCGCTGTGCCGGGACTGAGCAGCGCGATCGATAACGCCATCGACATCACCGCGACGATGGCACGACAAATTCTGATCGCGGATTGCATCCGGTTTTCCTTATTTTCAATGAATCGCTGAATCAGTAGTAGCGCGGGATTGGACCGTTATGCGGCGTCTTTCGGTGCGAAAGATCGAACAGGACTTCATCGACATAGCACCAGCCCCAGCCTTCCGGCGGATCGTAGCCCTCGATGACCGGATGCTGGGTGGCGTGGAAGTGCTTGGTCGCGTGCTTGTTGGGGGAATCGTCGCAGCAGCCGACATGACCGCAGCTGCGGCAGATCCGCAAATGCAGCCACTCGCTGCCGCTCTTGAGGCATTCCTCGCAACCAAGCGCGCTCGGCGTGACATCGCGGATGCCGGCGATGTGGCTGCAACCCTTTGCCATCCTCTATCCCTGCCCTACAGCGCCGGTTTCGCGGCATCGCCGAGAAAACCGTGCAGCGCCGCCACCACCTGCGCGCCCTCGCCGATGGCGCCGCCGACCCGCTTGACCGATCCCGAGCGGACATCGCCCACCGCGAACACGCCGGGCACCGAGGTTTCCAGCGGCGGCACCGGTCGTCCCAGATTTTGCTCGGACTGCGCGCCGGTCACCACGAAGCCTCCGCGATCAAGCGTGACGCCGCAACCATCGAGCCAGCCGGTGGCAGGATCGGCGCCGGCGAACAGGAACAGATTGCGGATATCGAGGGTGCTCTCTTCCGCGGACAGCCGGCTGCGCCAGCGCACGCGCTCGAGCGGTCCGTCTTCGGAGCCTTCCAGTCCGACCACCTCGGTGTTGAACACCAGTTCGATGTTCGGCGTCGCCTCGATGCGTTCGATCAGATAGCGCGACATGCTGGCGCCAAGGCCGCCGCCGCGGATCATCATGTGAACCTTGCGGGCGTGACCCGATAGAAACACCGCGGCCTGACCGGCGGAATTGCCGCCGCCGACAAGGGCGATCTCCTGTTCCGCGCACAGCCGTGCCTCGATCGGCGAGGCCCAGTACCAGACGCCGCGGCCTTCAAATTTATCGAGGTTTTCGATCTCGGGCCGCCGGTAGCGCGCGCCGCTCGCCACCACGACGGAGCGAGCCCGCACCAGGTCGCCGCCATCGAGCGCCAGCGCAAAGGCGCCATCGGTGCGCGCGCAATCGAGCGACTTCGCCGCCATCGGAATCATGATGTCGGCGCCGAACTTCTGCGCCTGGGTGAAGGCGCGCCCGGCCAGCGCCTGGCCCGAGATTCCCGTGGGGAAGCCGAGATAATTTTCGATGCGCGCGCTGGCGCCGGCCTGACCGCCGAAGGAGCGCGCATCCAATACGACCACCGAAAGACCTTCCGAGGCCGCATACACCGCGGTCGCAAGACCAGCCGGACCGCAGCCGACGATCGCGGCATCGTAGATCTTGTTTCCGGCCGGACCGCCGATCATGCCCAGCGCGCGGGCGAGCTCGGACTCGCCGGGGTTACGGAGCACGGTGCCGTCGGCAATCACCACCAGCGGCCAATCGCTGGGCGATGGCGAATAACGCGTAATCAGTTCGGCGGCATCGTGATCCCGTTCCGGGTCGAGCAGGTGATGCGGAAAACCGTTGCGGGTGAGAAATCCCTGCAGCCGAACGACACCGCTCGAATTCGTCGGCCCGATCAGCACCGGGCCGCCGACGCCGCCCTGGATCAGGCTGACACGGCGCAGGATGAGCGCGCGCATGATGCGCTCGCCGAGATCGGCCTCGGCGACCAGCAGCGCGCGCAATCGCTCCGGCGGAATCAAAAGCGTCTCGACGTCGCCCTCGGCATGGCCATCGACCAGCGCGACGCGGCCCGAGAGCTGGCCGATTTCGGCAAGAAACTGACCGGGCCCCTGATCGATGACCGGCGTGACGTGACCAAACCCATCGCGCTGGGTGATCGCGACATGGCCGGACAGGATCACGAACATCCCCGGTCCGGGCTTGCCGGTCTCGAACAGCGTTTCGCCATCCTTGTAACGGCGCACCTCGCCGAACCGGCGCATGCGCGCGATTTCCGGCGCCGTCAGTTCCGGGAATGTCTGCTCAAGACGCGGAAACGCGGATGCGGCCGAAAGCCTGCCATCCGTCTTGCTTTCAGTCGCGGGATCGGCGCCCATTTTTTCTCACGCTATTCAAACCAAAAGGAATTGACCGGGATGCGGCTGGCCAATTCCGGGCCACCCGGCCAACGATCAAGGATTTCCTCTCCGTAGCCAACCCGGCTATTTGCCCGGCTTTTTTTCGCTGTCGTCATGTAGGGAGACGTCAACGTCATCGGAAGGTGCCGCGATCACGTGGCTTCGTCCCCTCGCCTGCGATTTTCGCCGCTTGAGATTTTCGCGCAACGCCAGCTTCAGCCGATCCTGCTTTGGGTTTTTCGCAGGCATTCCGGTTTGCACCTCGCGTTTATCCTTGTCATCTTGCATCGTGGACCCGTTCGATTGACCAGCGCTTCCAAATTCGCACGAGCAGGAGAATAGACCGATGGGCGAAAACCATGCACTGGCGGCTTTGCCGCAACGGACCCTGGACGGCTGGCATCGCTTTGTCGCGTCCGCCGACCGCGACCTGCTGGCCTCCCTGCTGTCGGAACATATTGTGTTTCGCTCGCCGTTCCTGCAATCGCCGATCCCCGGACGGACGGCGACCCTGCTGGTGTTGACCACGGTGATCCAGATTTTCGAGAATTTTCGCTATCACCGCACCTTTGTCGCCGGGTCCCACGATGTAGCCCTCGAATTTGCCGCCAATATCGGCAAATGGCAGCTAAAGGGCGTCGATCTCGTCAAATTCAACGAGGCCGGCGAAATGATCGAATTCGAGGTCATGATCCGACCCATCAAGGCGTTGCAGGCGCTGGGGGAGGAAATGGGGAACCGGATCGGCCCGCAACTGGCCCGGCTGAAGGAAGCCGCGGGCGCCCAGCCCTGATTTTGGCCGTTTTGGATAGGCCGACCCTCACGCTTGCGCCGCTGGGGACCTTGTGGCAAGGATCGGCCCGCCTTGTTGGGGCCTTTTGGCCGATTCTCGCATCCGGGCATGCTGCCGTAGCTCAGTGGTAGAGCACTCCATTGGTAATGGAGAGGTCGAAAGTTCAATCCTTTCTGGCAGCACCATTTCTACTAGGGCCGGTCTTCAGTTAGGGGATTCCCAAATCAATTATTGAGTGATTCATAGGCGGTCGGCCTGAGGAGGGCCGACTGATGCGACGTTATGCATTAGGCGACGATCAATGGGATCGGATCAAGGATTTTCTGCCTGGTCGCGAAGGCTTGGTGACTGACGCGGTGTCGATCAGACTACGCTTAATGCTGCGGGGGCTCATACCAAATCGTCACGACGATGCACGGATAAGTACCATCACCAGCTTTCTCGGCTGCGTTGGTGACCACGGTATCTGTCTTTACGATCACAGCCGCGTCGATGCCGTCGAGCCATGTATTAATCTGCGCTTCGATGGTGCTCGCGCTGGTGTCCATGAAGATTTTTACTTTCATTGGCTTTGGCATCCTACAGCCTTCCGATGGTTTGATGACTGATGACAGGTTTCGCGCGCGACCTCCCCGCTCTATCTTGCCTGCCTTGTAAATCCGCGCTGCCTTAGAGCAGACGCGATTTCAGAAAGTTTATCTTCTATATTAGAAAGTTTATCTTCCACAGATGAGAGCCTTTGTTCAACATGAAATATCCGCGCTTGCTGCTGTTGCAGGAGAGCGTTGTTGTAAATAACCCCAATTGGCGTCTTACAGTATGTGCACTGTACCGAGATCATTTTGTAATTGAGCTCGCCCTTCAAACTCAATTCTTGCACCTTGAAGGTACTCTTCTCGCACTTGCCGCACCTCGTCGTAGCGAACCCGAACATAGGACTCTCCAGTAGTCTGCGTGATTCGCCACAACTTACGTGAGTCGTATTGGGACTTAAGGGCTTTTCCGGGGACGGCTAAGCCTACCAAGCCAGCGAAGCTGGCGTACACGGCCGTCAAAGACGGCCTATCGTCTGGTAATTCACCCCGAACAATCGGCCAATGACCGGAAGCCCGCTCCTGCCTTGGCGATTGCGTCCAGGGTGTTGAGAAGATCTAGGGTAGACCGCGCCAGCCGATCTAGACGAGTGACTGGGAGAACGTCTCCGGGCTCTGGCAGCACCAGTTTTTCTCACAGTTTGAGTCCTTCGCTCTTTGACTGTCACAGCCTTTCGTCCCTTGCCGCGAACAGGCTCTTGCGCTCACGCCCAGGTTGCTCGACTGTCTCTTCCGGATCTGGGGGATCAGCAAAATGCGTATTCTGGGAATCGTGGTGCTTGGCGCCGCGCTGTCGGGCTGTGTCACCAACAACGAGACGGTGCAGTTCCGAACGTCAAATCCGCAGCAGCAAGCGATGATGCGTGACGGGCAACCTGCGCTGGTCTCGCGTCAGAAAAATTCGCTCGTTCTTGTCCGACCGGCGTCGCGTCAATTGCAGGCAAACGGCCGGCCGGTCTTCGTCGTCGGAATCAATAATTTCAGCAGAGGCCCGATCGAATTTCGCGTCGCTCAGGTGGAAGCCAACCAACGCGTGGGCGCCTCGGAATATCCTATGCAGGTGGTTACCTTCGAGATGCTGCAGCAGGAAGAGAAGAATCGCCAAGTCGCCAGCGCCATTCTCATCGGCGTTGCCGGCGCCGCGAATGCCTACAGTGCGTCACGCGCAGGCTATGGTTCGTACACTACGCCAAGCGGAAGCACCGGTACATTCTTTAGCCCCACTGCCGCGGTGATCGCGCAGAACAACGCCGCCGTGCAGAACGAAGCCATGTTCGCGGCGACCGTCGAGCGTGGCCAGCAAAACATGGTGCAGCTCGAGCAGGCGGTTATCAAAGACAACACGCTAATGCCCGGCGAATGGTACGGCGGACAATTGCATCTGGCCCCACCGACCGATCAAGGCGGGGGTCAAAAAGCTTACTCGATCGTTATCATGGTAGGCAGCGATCGACATGTCATCGAGGTAGCGCAAGGACCGGCGGGATCCTGAAGCGGAGAAGTCGACAGTTCAATCCTGTCTCGCAGCACCAGTTTTTCAATAAAATCGGGCTGTCTGACCGTCGGTCGATTTTCCTGACGACAGCGGAACCGTCGCTGTAGAAAAGCTGGCCTCCGCGATATGCTCCCAGGGAGAGGTCGTTTCTCCAGCAACGTCCGGCGCGGTTGTTCCGCCGAGATTGCCGCCCATTTATTACCGTGTCATCCGGGAACGAAAAATTGACACCGAAAGTTCTGGCCATCGCGGGTTGTCTCGCCAACGTGGTGCCGGCCTTTGCGCAGGACGGCATCAAGGTCGACGTTAAGACCGCGCCGGCGCAGCTTATGCTGCAGGTCCCGGCCGCCCCCTCTGACGAACAATGCCGCCGCATCGAAACGTCAGACCCCACGTCCCTGACACCGATGTTCTTGCACCGGACCTTCCACGATGATTTCGACGAGCATCCGTTGTCGAAAGGAAAGTGGGCGCCTCATTACGCCGGGGGCGCCTCCTGGCCCGAAGCGCGCTACTGGGGAGGAGACGGGTCCGACTTCAAACGGAAAACCACCTATAACGGCGAACAGCAGATCTATGTGGATCCACGCTATAGCGGCCGGGGAACAACTCCGCTGGGGCTCGACCCGTTCAAACTTCGAGATGGCGTTCTCTCGATCGTTGCAAGCCGCACGCCTGCTGCGCTGAAGTCGGTGCTGTTCAACAATGAATACGTGTCCGGCATCCTGACCACCCAAAGTTCATTTTCGCAAAAGTACGGATATTTCGAGATCCGTTCGAAGATACCGGTCGGGACCAGTGTATGGCCGGCCTTCTGGATGCTCGCGGATGACGGCGGCTGGCCTCCCGAAATCGACGTGATGGAAGGACGCGGGCAACAGCCCGGCGATCTGGTGATGACGACGCATTGGCGGATTCCGGCCATCGGATCCGTGAAATACTGCGGGTTCGACTTCCTGGTGCCGGACGCATCGACCGATTTCCACGACTACGGCGTGCTGTGGGCGCGGGATCGGATTGTCTACTTCATCGACCGCAAGCCGGTGTCGGAGATCAAGGTCCCTGTTGGCTTCCACGATCCCATGTACATGATCGTGAACCTTGCGATGGGCTCGAAGTTCTTCCAGGGCGTAGGCATCGTCGACGGCGAATCTCCTGATACCGTCGAATTCGAGATCGACAGGATTTCCGCTTATCAAATTGATTCCTATTAGTCATTGTAGCCGTTCGGAATGGCGCATGGCGGATGGAAGCCTGACGGGAGAAGTCGATGCTCGGTAAGTTCTCGCGTCGGCATTTTGCCAAGCTTGCGGGTTTTTCCGCGCTGGGGCTAACGGCGGCGCACGCGAAGCCCGCGGAAAAAGCGGCTAGGCCGGCACGCGACCGGCACGCCCCGGCCTCATTTCCGAAAGGCTTTCTCTGGGGCACCGCCACTTCCGCGTATCAGATCGAGGGCGCCGTCGACGAGGACGGCCGCGGAAGCTCAATCTGGGATACGTTCTCCCACACGCCGGGCAAGATCGCCGATCACAGCAACGCGGACCGCGCCAACGATCACTACCACCGCTACAAGGAAGACGTCGGCCTGATCAAGGAACTGGGTGTCAAGGCCTATCGTTTTTCGATCGCGTGGCCACGGGTGTTTCCGGAAGGAACGGGGGCGCCGAACCCCAAAGGTCTCGACTTCTACGATCGCCTGCTGGATGAGCTTTTGAAAAACGGCATCGAACCGTTCGCGACGCTGTATCATTGGGACCTGCCGCAAGCACTGCAGGACCGCGTCGGCGGATGGCAGTCCAGCGACACCTCCAAGGCATTCGCGGATTACGCCGGCTACGTGGCGGAGCGTCTGACCGATCGCGTCAAGAACATCTTCACGCTCAACGAGGCCGGAAGATTCCTGAACTTCGGCTACGGATGGGGCATCGACGCCCCCGGCCTCAAACTGCCGCCGCCCGAACTGAACCAGGCCCGTCACCACGTCGTGCTGGCGCACGGGCTGGCGGTGCAGGCGATCCGCGCCCATGGGCGCGCGGGCACCAAAGTGGGCGTGGCTGAGAACATCGCCGCCTGCGTGCCGGCGATCAATACGCAAGAGAACATTCGCGCGGCGGAGATCGCCACGCGCGAATTGAACGCGGGCTTCCTCGGCGTGATCCTGGAGGGCAAATACACCGACGGGTTTCTCGAATATGCCGGCGCGGCCGCGCCCAAATTCACCGCCGACGAGCTGAAGATCATTTCCTCGCCGAACGATTTCGTCGGCC
>WNFC01002188.1_pt1 | contig 28677 bp, 28 predicted proteins | sample 5400541 | NCBI WGS metagenome assembly WNFC01 (sample SAMN13153342, study PRJNA577476) | soil metagenome | isolation source: 120 cm saprolite under Douglas fir tree site 2 hole 2 replicate 1 | place: USA:California | collected 2015-04-18
CCTGGGTCGCCGTTGAGTGCCGCCGACGCCGCGACCGCGCGAACTGACTGAACCGTTGCGGAGCTGGTGATCGGCGGAATGATCGGCTCGGCATTGTAGCCTGGCTGGAGGACCGTTTGGGAGCCGCGATTGGCCGCGCCGCGCGCCGGCGGGTTTCCACTCAGCATCGATAGGCGAAGGTTCGCCACGTAAATCGCTCCGCTCGTCGTGTCGTTGAAAGACAGCCGCACGCCTCGGACTCGACTCAAATCCGTGGCGAAATCGGGTAACGGGATCCGGGCGGTCTGCAAAATGGGGTGCAACCCTCCTGGCCCTCCCACCGGTCCCCGCAGTTCCGTATAGGTGCTGATGTTCACCGCCGGCGACAGCGTGTCGTCGTCCAGGGACAAAGCAACCGCGAAGTTGGTCGGAGTCATCGGATTGAGGCCGCTGTTCTGACGGGAAAGACGCAGATCCAGCGTCTTGAAGCCGCTGATGTCGTTGCCGGTGCCGGCAGCCGCCCAGTTGCTTTGGAAGTAGGTGGCGTCGCCCGAAGAAGTCCAGGAGATCTGCCCGGCTCTCTGCACCGGAGAATGGTTGGGAACGCTCCCATGATTGATACTGATGTTGCTGGCATTGTTCGGAAAACCGTAGGTGTTGGTCCCGGTTGGCTGATCGAAGTCCTCGAACACGGTGGTGATGCTGGAGTTGGGGGAATCGGTGTAGCCGCGGTCAACGCGCGTGACCGAGGTTACGACGCCAGGAAGGTCGTATTGAGGATTGAAATTCTGGTTGAACGTAGCGTCTGCACCGGGTCCGACATTGCCGCGAAAGAGCGCATTCACGCTCGCCAAGCTTGTCATGCGCTGCTCGGGGGAGCCGATGAGCGGAGGAAAGATCGGCATATGGCCGAGACACCCTCCGGAATCCGAGATCTGCCACTCGGTATTGTAGAAATTGTGGTTGGCTCCCCAGACCGTGTAGCTCGCTTTTTGAGTGGCGGGGCTTTCAGCAAAGCGCCGGAGGTCGCGATCAAAGGGGATAATCCCCTGAAGGGTGTTCACGTCTCCGTCGCACATCGGCAGTAGCACACTCCAGACGACGCCGTCGGAGTCGAGCATCCGCGACGTCTGTCCATCCACCGGCGCGATCTCGAAGATCGAGGCGAAGTTGACCGGCCCAATCCGATCTGGCCAGGGGCTGCCGACATCGCGGTACAGGTTGTAGGCGGCCCGCATGCCCTCCCCCCCGCGCGAGTGGCCCATCAGGCCGAAGTTGTTGAAGTCGAGCTGACCGAACAAATCGATCCCTAACTCCGGAGGCGTGGTGCCCGGGTTATTGTTCCAATAGCTGAGCATCGCCATGTGCTTGAGGACCATCCGACCTCGCATCAAGTTCAGCCCCGGATCTCCGACGATGCCGCTGCCGCAGGTGATGCCTCGGTTGGTATTGATCGACACGATGATGTAGTTCCACGAGGCGAGGACTTCGGCCAAGTACGTGTAGCCCTCGTGATTGGGGACGACGATCGGCGAGCTCGGAGGGCAGGTTCCAAACGTTGTGTACTGGCAGTTGTCATCAATTCGCGGATTGGAGCCATGGCCGCAGGTGTAATGATTGCCGTGCAAAAAAACGAGCAGCGGCAGCGGAGTTCCCGGTAGTGGATCCGGCCAATACACTCGGGCCCATTTCTCGGTAGCGCGATCGGCCGTCACGTCCGGATCGATCTCCGGCGAGAATCGGTATTCTGCCGAGGTGACATTGGTCGCGGGATTGGCGCCAGTGGCGTCCGGCGCAGTATCCGCAAGAGACAGCGTTCCGACCAGGCTCAGCGCCGCGGCAAAGACTCTAGTCATGTTGTTCCCCCCGGGCTTTTGATTGCTCGCCCGATCACGACGAGCGCAGCCAAGCTACACTGGACCACGGCAACATCAAATGCAAATGACGCCGCTCCCTCCAATCGTCGGGATTCGAACGCTACTTTCCCCGGGTGAGCTCGGCAGCCAAGTGACGGCCTGCCTCGGCCAAACCCTCGAGAGCGGTTTTCCTGCCTTGCTCGGTTTCCAGCGCTCGGCGAGCCGTTTCGCTCGCGGTTCCCGCCTGCAGGTCCGCCAAAAGCAGGAAAGCGCTCCACGCCGAGTTTAGTTTTGCGGTTCGTCCTGCGCGCCGCGGACGGTCACTAAGAGTCTGAGCCACCTTCTCCAACAGCGCACTTTCGTCCGCACGCGGTGCTTTTTGCCGCATTGCCTCCCACGCGTGCGCCAACAACTCATCGAGCAGCTGGCCTTGCAGGGCGCTGGTGAGTCGAGCCTCGGCCTCTTCCTCGTCCATTTCGTGCGCGGCTGCGAAGGTAGGCCACAGCTTGGCGACCACTACTGCGCGGGTGGCGAGGTGGGCGAGCCGCGGCGGGTATCTCACGGACCACCTCGCAATTGGATCGCGAACGCAGAGGGCAAGACGGCGGTCAGTCCTCGTCCACCACCGGCTTGAACCCACTCTCCTTGATCACCTGCTCCTGCGTGTGGGCGGGGCAGAAGTCGTAGTGATCGAAGGTGATCGCGAAGGTCCCCTTGCCATGGGTCATCCCGGTCAGCACTGGCTCATACTCGAGGGTCTGAGCCAAGGGCACGAACGCAGTGATTGTGGTGGTTTCGTCGTTGGCATCCGTGCCCACCACCTTGCCGTGCCGGCTGCTCAAATCGCCAACGACGTCGCCCATCGATTCGCTCGGGACGGTAACCTCGATCTTCGCGATTGGTTCAAGCAGTACGGGATGCGCGGCTGCCGCTGCGGCCCGAAACGCGCGATAGCCCGCGACCTGGAATGCCGCATCGGAAGAGTCGACCGAATGATACTTTCCGTCCACCAACCGCACTTTGACATCAACCACCGGGTAGCCGGCGATTACGCCTTGATTCATCGCCCGCACCACGCCCTTTTCGACCGAGGGAATGAACTGGCGAGGAATCACGCCCCCCACAATTGCGTCCTCGAAAACGAATCCGCTTCCGCGGGGCAGCGGCTCGAGGTCGACATAGCAAACCCCGAATTGACCGTGCCCTCCAGTCTGCTTCTTCTGCTTTCCCTCGATGTTGGCGACCTTGCGGGCCATCGTCTCGCGGTAGGGAATCCGCGGAGGCCCCAACTTGCAATCGACGCCCAGGCGGCGGCGCAGCCGCTCAAGGGTGATCTCCAGGTGCAGTGCGCCCAAGCCTGAGACGATCAGCTCCCGACTCTCCTCGCGGTGGGAGAAGCTCAGCCCGGGATCCTCCTCCACCAGGCGTTGGATCGCGACGGCCACCTTTTCCTCCATTCCCTTGGACGTCAGTACTGCTCGAGAAAAGAGCGGGGCAGGCCGATTCGGAAGCGCCAAGGTAAACACCTGCTTCTCATCGCTTAACGTCTCACCGGTTCGAACCGTCTTCAGCTTCGTGGCGCAGACCAGATCTCCCGCCACCGCAAAGGGCAGCGGTTTGAGATCTTTGCCTGCTCCATGCAGGAGCTGCGCAACTCGCTCGCGGTGACCGTCTTTCGGGCAAACCAGTTGCGCGTCGGAGCTGAGGGTTCCAGAGAGGACTCTCAGGTAGGAGCTCTTTCCGGCGTGGGGATCGATATGGGTTTTAAACACCAAGGCCGCGACCGGAGCGTCGACTTTCGGCTGGCGCTCGGTCGGATTCTTCTCCGAATTGGTGCCCCTCCAGGTTGGACGGTCAGTCGGGGACGGAAGCAGATCCACAATCGCATCCAGCAGGGCCGCGATTCCGATTGGAATGGCGCTCGACGCGCAATAAACCGGTACCAGCTTGGCGGCGAGCACCGCTTTGCGGGCACCCTCATTGATTTCCTGCTGAGGTAGATCGCCTTCGGTGAGGTAACGGTCGGTCAGCGCATCATCCGTTCCGGCGATGTCATCCACCAGCTTGGCATGGACCTCATCGACCTGCTTCTTCATTTCCGCGGGTACCTCCCACTCCCCGAAAGGCCGGCCCGGTACCGGTCGCGACTTCCATTACGGTGATCGGCTCTTTGAGGGCGCGTACTTCGCTGATCACCTCCTCGATGCGGGCATGTTCATCGTCCACCTTCGTCAGCACCACCAGGCAAGGTGTTCGGCTCTGAAGGATCCATCGACTGAGCCGTTCGGTGCCGGTTTCCACTCCGCTGCGAGCGCTTACCACCAGCAGTACTGCATCCGCGGCGTTGAGCGCCATCTGGGTATCAGCGAAAAGGCTGGTCTCACCGGGAGTGTCGATCAGGTTCACCTTCTTGCCACCCCAGATCAAGCTCACCAGCCTCGACTCGAGGGTAGACATGTGGGCGCGTTCTTCGGGCGAATCGTCGAGTCCACAGGCCCGCTCGCCGACCTTACCGAGCTTGGGTGCCACCTTCGCCAGGTAGAGCATCGCTTCGATCAACGCGGTCTTGCCCGCACCCTTGTGACCAACGACAGCCACATTTCGAATGTCCTCGGATTTTATTCCATTCATTTGAAAGAGCCTTTCCCGCGCAGTGGGCCTCTCAATCCGGAAATGATTCCTGGCAGAGCTTCGGAAGTGTGAAAGCGGCGATGGTTGATGTGCATCACGATGATCGATCCTGGCCGCGCCTTCCGCAATACCCAGTCGATTAGCCGCTCCTTTGTGGCATGAGCGTCCGGGTCTCCCGAAGCGACGTCATATTCGACTGTGGTGAGTCCCAGTTCGGCGGCGATCCGGACCACGCGCTGGTCATATTCGCCGTACGGCGGACGGAAAAGCTTGGGTTGGACGCCGGTGAGATCATAGATCTCCGCCTGCGTTCGCTCGATCTCAAGATGGATTCGCTCTTCGCTCTTGATCGTCGTCAGATGCGGGTGCGTGTACGAATGATTGCCAAGCTCGAACAACGGAACTGATGCAATCTCTCGCACATGCGCCGCTTCCTCCCTCGCCCAGCTTCCGCCCAAAAAAATGGTGGCCGGGACTTTGGCGGCGATCAACTCGCGTGTGACCCGTTGATCGTATTGACTGACGTCCCGCGTCGAACAGGCGTCGAAAGTCAGGGCCACATGCGGGAGGTCGCGCCGGCCGTGGGCCAGCACCTGGGGGGCGACGGGCGGCAGCGGTGGCGCTGGCCAAGAGCTCGCAGTTCGCAAGTCCGATTCGGCTTTGAGAGCGACGGCCTGGTTTAGGTGCCCGGTTTGCTGCACGAGCACGGGACCGGGGGAAGGGTGTTGGCACGCCCAGGCCAGACTCATCCAAAGAACGGACTCAAGAAAACGCCGCACGCAAGCCTAGAATAGTATGAAAAACCGCATCCGCTGCGGGGGCTTACGTTTAGTGACCGACCCCGGCTAAGGTGCGCTTTCCGGGCCCTCGGAGGAGTCATGGTGAGGAAAGGAAAACCCGCGAAGGCCGAAAAGAGGCCAACGCGAAAAAAGCGCAAAACTCCGGATGAGATCCGGAAGCCATCGCCGGCGCCTAAACCCACCGGGGATAAGCTGGCAAGCGCTCCGCGGAGACCGATCCGCGATAAGGAGCCAAGCCCAACCAAGCCGGTTGGCGACAAAGAACCCAGCCCCACCGCCCCGACTGGGGACAAGGAGCGAAGCGATGTGCCGCCGAAGCCGATTGAGGATAAGCCGCCGGCTGAGGCCCCAGAAGCCAAGCCGCGGGATGAAAAGCAGCCCCGTTTCCGAACTGGGCGACCGTCCAATCCGTTCCTGGTGCTACATCCGCCGCCGCGCCTTGGACGTCGCCGTTAGCGCCGGCGACTAGGCTTTCGGCCGGTACACATTCATTACATCCCTGAGCAGCTTGAGCGCCTCTTCTTTGGGGCGCTGGAAGGAGTTGCGCCCGATGATCGAACCGAATCCTCCGCCGTCTCGGATCGATTTGATCTCTTCGAGGATTGCCTGGCTATCCTTTGCTTCTCCACCCGAAAAGATAACGATTCGATGCCCGTTGAATGCGGACTGCACCACGTTCCGAACGCGGTCGGCGAGCGTCTTTATTGGGATGTTGTACTTCTCGTAGACTTTTTTTGCCTCAGGCTGCTCGATGTTCTCCTTGGGAGGCTTCACCTTGATCAGGTGCGCCCCCATCTGAGCGGCCAATTGAGCGGCGTAGGCGACCACGTCCACCGCCTGCTCTCCTTCTTTGGAGATACCGCTGCCGCGCGGGTAACTCCAAACCACCGTTGGCAGCCCATGGGATTTCGCTTCGAGCACAATTTCCCGAAGCGCTTCAAACATGGTGTTCCTGGCCCCCGACGCGGGATAAATGGTGTAGCCGACCGCCACGCACCCCAAGCGAACGGCATCCTTTACCGAGCCGGTGATCGCAGGCGCCGGATCGCTGAGCTTGGAGAGCGAATCGGAGCTGTTCAGCTTCAGGATCAGCGGAATTTCTCCCGCGAACCGAGCGGCACCCGCCTCGAGGAAGCCGAGCGGAGCCGCATATGCGTTGCAGCCCGCGTCGATCGCGAGCTGGAAATGGTAATCCGGATCATAGGCAGGTGGGTTGGGCGCGAACGAGCGATGAGGCCCATGCTCGAAACCCTGATCCACGGGGAGGATGACCAACTTGCCGGTCCCCCCAAGAGTTCCGTGGTTCAACAGTCGCGCCAAATTGGTCAAGGTCCCCGGATTGTCTGACGGGTACCATGACAGGATTTGCTTCACTCTCTCCGAAAAGGCCATCGCCAACTCCTCCCTCGCTTGCTCAATGTAGCGCTGATGGTTCCTTTGGCTCCAGTACCCGCAGTGGCCACGAACCGAGCTCCTGTCCAGCGACTCGCACAGCTACTTGATAAGCGCCGCCAGTGCGGCAGGGCGTGGGGTCCCACTCCACCAGGTACTCCACCTCGTCTCCCTTGACACCGCGAAACGAAAGCTCGCCGTTGGCGAATAAAGCCGCATTCCCACGCGGATCGAGGATCGTTATCTGGATCGGCGCGGCAATTCTGTCAGGCGATTTAATCCGAACCAACGTGCTGAATTTCTCTGTGGCTGGTGGGCTGCCCGAAAGTGAGATCGCCGCCAATCGATCGCCGATCGGTAGACGGCCGGAGCTCGATGATCGAAAAGACTTGGCATGCTCGATCTTGACCACCGAAAAGTGCACCTCGCTCGCCGTGGGCCGCTGGTCGAGTCGCTCGACTTGGGGCGGCTTGAGACCGTCGGCCTTTGGGATCTCCCCGAAGGAGGGCAGGGAAATCGTAGGGGCCTTTTCCTTTGTGCCGCCATCGCGGCATAGGGCAGGAGTGCTGACGAGGCAGCCCAGCGCGAAGCCGATCGTCCACTGCTTTGGCCAGCGCATCGAGGAGTTCCTTTGCACCTGCTAAACCGGCCGCTCGTACAATCGGTAAGTTTTGTAACGCCGGGCTCCCATCGACTCAATCGCTCGATTGATCAGGTGATTGTCCTCTGCGGTCCAGCCGATCTCCGCCACGGTATACCCGAGGCTGCGCGCGGCATGCAGGGTATCGAGGTAGAGCACCGCGTCCAGACCCCGCCGTCGATAACCCGGTTTGATCCCAAATAGGAGCACCCGAAGTCGGTCGATGCTTCGAGCCGCCCACAGCATGCGCAGCAGCCCTACCGGCAAACCATAGTGGGTCAGGCGACCTTGGGCTGCTTTGATCGCAATGTTGGAGTCGGGCAGGGTGATCGAGAACGCAACCGGCTCGCCTTTGACTTCGGCGATCAGAAACAACTCGGGACGGATCTGCACCAGGGGCCGAAGCCGGGCGGCGATGAAATCGAACTCTTCCTCGGTCATCGGAACGAAGCCCCAAATGCGTTCTAGCATTGCATTGTAGACGTTCTTTATCCTGCGGATCTCCTCCTGGAGGCGATCCATTCGGATCGGGCGCACCTGAACGCCCACTTGTGCACGAACTTTCTCAGCGATCCGCACCACCTTTTCCGGCGGAGCCATCGCGGTAGATAGCTCATAGGACCAGAGATCCTTGGCTTTCCTGAGTCCGTTCGCTTCAAAAAGCCGTGGATAGAATGGAGGGTTGTAAGCCATCATCATCGTGGGCGCGTGATCGAAGCAGTCGATCAGGACCCCGCAATCGTGATTGAACGATAGGTTGACCGGCCCCATCAGTTGCTTCATCCCCTTCTCGCGCACCCATTGTGCTGCCACATCCAAGAGGGCGCCGGCGACTAACTCGTCATCGATGCACTCGAACATTCCGAAGAAGCCGCACTCGGTATTGTGAAACTGGTTGTACTGAGGATCGTTGGTGGCGGCGATCCGACCGACAACTTCGCCGTTGCGCTCTGCCAAAAACAAAGAGAGCTGGATGTGCGAGAGAAATGGGTTTTTGCCCGGGTCGAGGAAGTCTCGTCGCTCGGCGACGATCGGAGGCACGAAGTATGGATCATTTCGATAATGATCGAGCTGATACTGGATGAATCGATCCCGGTCGGCGAGGCTCCTGACCGGCTCGACGCGCAGGCCGTCGACGCGCAAGCCGGCGGCCGATGACGACTGCAGCGGGGCGGTGCTGTTGAGGATGCGTTCCATTCAGAGTGCCCGCTGGTAGATTCGGTACGTCTTGTAGCGCGTTCCGCCCATCGTTTCGATTGCGCGGTTGACGAGGTCATTGTCCTCGAGCGTCCAAGAAATCTCCCCGCCGGTGTAGCCCAACCGACGGGCGTTCAGCAGCGTGTCGAGGTACAGCACCGCGTCAATACCTCGCCGCCGAAAGCCTTGCTTGATTCCCAACGTGATCAAGCGCAGGCGTTGAATCTTGCGCGACGCGAGCAACAACTTGATCAGACCGATCGGTATGCCAAAGGTCGTCAGGCGACCATTCACCACCTTCAACGCAACATTGGCGTCCGGCAGCGTCATCGCAAAGGCGACCGGCTCGCCTCGAACCTCGGCGATCAACACCAGCTCCGGAACGACGATCGGCTTCATATCCTTGGCGGCGTGATTGAACTCCTTGTCGGTCAGCGGAACGAATCCCCAGTTTTTCTCCCACGCGGAATTATAGATTTCTCGAACCCGGTTCACCTCGTTGGCGAAGTCCCGCAGGTTGATCGGCCGAACCACGATTCCTTCGCGCTCTCGAATCTTCTCTGCGACGCGGACGATCCTAGGAGGAGCCGCGATCGAGGACGACAAATCCCAGGCCAGGAGGTCCTTGGCTTTTTCGAAGCCGCAGGCCTGGTACAGAGCAGGGTAATAGCGAGGGTTGTAGGCCATCAGCATCGCGGGCGGCGCATCGAAGCCCTCAATCAGGACCGAACATTCATAGTTGGTGGAAAAATTCACCGGGCCGATCATCCGCTCAAAACCCTGGGCGCGGTTCCGACTGGCTGCCGCATCGAACAACCCGCGAGCGACTCCCGGGTGGTTGATGCATTCAAACATCCCAAAAAAGCCCAGCTTGGTGTTGTGAAATTCGTTGTAACGCGGGTCATTCACCGCCGCGATTCGCCCCACCACTTTGCCGTGCCTTCGCGCCAACAGCAGCTCCACCCGGCCGAACTCAAACCAAGGGTTCTTCTTCGGGTTCAGAAAGTCGCGCCGCTCCATCAGCAAGGGAGGCACCCAGTTCGGATCGCCCCTGTAGTGCGAGTACACAAACTGGATGAAATCCTCTTTATCCTGCGCTGATTGCACCGTGGTGACGGTGATGTCGCCGGGAACCTCCGGAAGCTCGCCGCGATCGAGCCGCTCTGCGATCATTGCCATTGGACTTCTCTAGCTCTCGAGATGCTTGCCGTTCTTGAGCAAAAGGCTGGCGCTTTTCTCGAGGATCAGCCCGGGCAGCTGCCCGCGGTTCTTCCACAGCCGCTGAGGCGTATCGGTAAATCGCCAGAGATCGGTTGCTTGGAAATTGGCAGCTCGCCAGGTAATCGTCTCTACCGCCTCGAAAAACCGGTTTGCAACATCTCGCGAAGAGAGCTTCATCAGCTGGTCGATCGAGAATTTTGAATCGGCCAGACCGGAGGAGGCAGCGGCCCATTGCTGAGAGGCCTGATTGGCCCGTACGAAGGTGCCCGGGCGAGCGATCTGCACCGGATCGAATCGAGTGGGGCGCGTCTCGGGAATGATCCGCAACTTTCGCCCAACCTTCTCGAAGATTCCCAAAACCCGGTCGAGCTGCTCGTCGGTGTGGGTGGCCATGTAGCTGGTCCGCAGCAACGCATGACCTGGCTCCACTGCGGGTGGGATCACCGGATTGGCGAACACGCCGGCCTCGAAGAGGGCTTTCCAGAAGCGGAAGCACTTCACCTGGTCTCCGACCAGAACTGGAACGATCGGGGTCACCGAGACTCCGGTATCGAATCCAAGCGCCCGAAGGCCATTGTGCATCCGTTCGGCGATATCCATCAGTCGGGCTCGGCGCTGCGGCTCGGCCTCGATGATTTCCAGGGCCTTCAAGGTCGCAGCCACCGAAGCGGGAGTCATCGACGCGGAGAAGATGACTGAGCGGGCTTTGTGCTTGATGTAATTGATGACGTCGAAAGGCCCAGCGATCACCCCGCCCAGAGAAGCAAAACTCTTGGAGAAGGTCCCCATTTGGAGGTCGGTCTGAAGTTCGACCCCAAAGTACTCGGGCGTCCCTCGGCCTTGCGCGCCCAGAACTCCTATCCCGTGCGCGTCATCGACCATCACCCGCGCGCCGTACTCTTGGGCAAGCTCTGCAATCTTGGGCAGGTTGCAGATGTCGCCTTCCATCGAAAAAACGCCGTCGGTGACGATCAACTTGGGAGCTTCGGGATCGGCGCTCTCCAAGAGCTGCTCGAGGTGCTCAACGTCATTGTGACGGTAGCGGCGGTCGGTGCCATAGGAGAGACGGATTCCATCAACCAGCGATGCGTGATTCTGCCGGTCCGAAAATACGAGATCGTGCCGTCCGAGCAGAGCCGACATGGTCGCGGTATTGGTCTGAAAGCCGGTCGACACCACCAACGCCGCCGGGCGATCAAGGAATTTCGCGAGCTTGGCCTCCAACTCCTCGTGCAGAGTCAGGGTGCCGTTCAGCAGGCGCGAGCCAGAGCAGGTCGTCCCAAATCGTTTCACCGCATTGAGAGCCGCTTCCTTGACGCGAGGATCAGTGGAAAGCCCAAGGTAGTTGTTGGAGCCAACCATGATCAGCCGTCGCCCCCCGATTTCGACTTCCGTCCCGCCGTGGGAAGCTTCGATCGCGCGGAAATAGGGGTACAACCCGGTCGCCTTGGCGATTTTGTAATCCTTCCACGCCGTGCACTTATCGAAGATGTCGCTCATCCGATAATCCTCGTCCCTCCGGTGCAGGCTTCCATGAGGTGGGCCCGAAAACCCGCGCGAGTTAGAAGGAGCAACGCCGTCCTCAAGGACAGTCTCTATGGAAGGTAAGAAGCTCTACCTGACTGTCTTCCTTATTAGCAGGGCACCTTGGGTGTTGCGAGTTTTGATTCATCAGAGAAACCCGACGGTTGGCGCACGGACGGGCCGAGCAATCCCTGGTATGGCGCTTCATTCGATGGCCAATTTTTGCTCACACCATCCGTCACATGTGAAGGCGAGCGTACCCGGAGCGCAGCCTTGCGGCACTCGGATCGCAGTGCTACATCGCGTGCATGGCTGGTCCCCACCCTCGAAAGCTCGCGAGAGTAGCTCGTCCAGTTGCCTCCAAGACATCTAAGCCAGCGAAAGTTCAAGAGAAGGCGCGCGCCGGCTCACGCAACGGCGTAGGCCGAGAAGGACTGGTTGAGGGGACTCGAACCTACACTCCCAACACCCTGGCAAAGCTCGCCTCCGAGGTCGCCGATTGGCAGGCTCGAGACCTAGAGCCAGCTAAACACAAAACTCCGCTGAGGCGGCCGGAATTTGCGACTGATTCTGGAATCCCGATCCCGGACGTCTTGTCGCCGGCGCAGCGCTCGAAGGAAACGATCGAGCAGATCGGGTTGCCTGGGCGATTTCCTTTCACCAGGGGAGTTCAGCCAACGATGTACCGAGGCCGCCTCTGGACAATGAGGCAATTCGCCGGTTTCGGCACGCCAACGGACACGAACGAGCGGTTCAAATATTTGATCAGCCACGGCGTGACAGGTCTGTCCACCGCTTTCGACATGCCAGCGTTGATGGGTTACGACGCGGACCACGCGATGAGCCGAGGTGAGGTGGGCAAGGAGGGCGTCGCGGTATCGTCGTTGCGCGATTTCGAAATCCTCTTCGAGGGCATCCCACTCGATCAGGTGACCACCTCGATGACGATCAACGCCTCGGCGATCGTCGCGCTGTGCATGTACATCGCCGTCGCACAGAAGCAGGGCGTTCCGATGGCGAAGCTCGGTGGCACCATCCAGAACGACATGCTCAAGGAGTACATCGCGCAAAAAGAGTGGGTCATTCCTCCCCGGCCGGCGGTGCGGATCGTGATCGACATGATCGAGTTCTGCGCCAAGAACATGCCGAAATGGCACCCGATCTCGATCAGCGGCTATCACATCCGCGAAGCAGGGGCGACTGCGGTGCAGGAGCTAGCCTTCACCCTCGCGGATGGGATTGGCTACGTCGAGGAGTGCATCAAGCGCGGGATGAACATCGATGACTTCGCTCCGCGCCTCTCCTTTTTCTGGGACGTCCACAACGACTTTTTCGAGGAGATCGCGAAGTTTCGCGCGGCTCGGCGAATCTGGGCGCGGACGATGCGCGATCGATTCGGAGCGAAAGACCCGCGCTCGATGCAGCTTCGCACCCACGCTCAGACAGCGGGCGTATCACTCACCGCCCAGCAGCCGTACAACAACGTGGTCCGCACCACGGTTCAAGCGCTGGCTGCAGTTTTGGGTGGTACCCAGTCGCTGCACACCAACTCTCTGGACGAGACCTACGCGCTGCCCACCGAGGAAACGGTCACTTTGGCGCTGCGGACCCAGCAGATCCTTGCCTACGAGTCGGGCGTGGACCGGGTGGTGGATCCGCTCGCGGGCAGCTACTTCGTCGAATACCTGACCGACGAGATGGAAAAGAGGGCTCTGGAGTACCTCAGTCGCATCGACCAGATGGGGGGAATCATTCGTGCCGTGGAGCAGCATTTTCCCCAAAAAGAGATCGGCGAGAGCGCCTACCGATTCCAAAGAGAAGTGGAGCGGGGCGAACGCCTGATCGTGGGAGTGAATGCCTTCAGGGCGGATCAGGAAGAGTCAGTAAATCTGCTGAAGATCGAGGAGCGGGTGACCCATGAGCAGACGGCCCGACTGCGGCAAGTCCGTGCCGACCGCGACGAACAGGCGGTCCGGGCCCGCCTCGGGGAGGTCGAGCAGGCCGCTCGCTCAACCGAGAATTTGATGCCGCCGGTGCTGGCCGCGGTGAATGCCTACGCCACGCTTGGCGAGATCTGCGATGTATTTCGGAAAGTCTGGGGGCAATATCGCGAGGGCGGGGCGTTCTGAATGATCCAGCAGACCGCTGAACAGCCCGAGCTGGGCGCGCCGATTCCCGTCGGGATCGGCAAAACAGAAGTGCTTGGGCCCAGCCCGCTTTTGGCTTTGGTTCTCGCCATTTTGGTGGGCCTGGCGGTGTTCGGCTTGCTTTGGAAAATCCGGAAGACGTTTGGAATGAAGGGGTAGATGCCGGACAGCAAACTGAGAATTCTGGTCGCCAAGCCAGGGTTGGATGGGCACGACCGCGGCGCCAAAATCATCGCCCGCGCCCTGCGCGATGCGGGCATGGAGGTTATCTACACCGGCTTGCATCAAACCCCGGAGATGATCGTCAACGCCGCGGTGCAAGAAGATGTCGACGCGATCGGGATGTCGATCATGTCGGGCGCGCACATGACGCTCTTTCCAGCAGTGATCGAGCTGTTGAAAGGCCAGAACGCTGAGGACATCCGCGTCTTCGGGGGTGGAATCATTCCGGACGAGGATATCCCCAGGCTTAAGCAGATTGGGGTCAGCGAGATCTTCACGCCAGGCAGCTCGACTCAGGACATTGTGCAGTGGATTCGCAAGAACATTCAGCCGCGCATCTGACCTGGCTGAATCATCTACCCGCTGCCGTCGAGATCTACGAGGTGGGTCCACGCGATGGCCTGCAGAACGAGCTGCGCACGCTGCCGACCCGCGACAAGGTAAAGCTGATTCAGGCGTTGATTGCGGCCGGTGAGAAACGGATCGAAGTGACTTCGTTCGTTTCGCCCAAATGGATCCCTCAGCTCGCGGACGCAGATCAGCTGTTGCGCCAATTGGAACGGCCGGCCGGAATAATCTTTTCCGCGCTGGTGCCCAACCTTCGCGGCTTGGCTCGCGCTCAGGATGCTGGACTCCAGGAGGCGGCGGTCTTCCTCTCGGCTACCGAGAGTCACTCGAAGAAGAACATCAATAAGACGATCGCCGAAGCCATGGAGATTGCCCGCGAAGTGAGCAAGGCCGCCGAGCGCGCGGGAATGCGGGTACGGGGATATCTTTCTACGGTATGGGGCTGCCCCTATGAAGGGCAGGTCTCGATCGAGCGGGTGGTGGATATCTGTCGGCGACTGGCCGAGATGGGCCTGTATCAACTCAGCCTCGGCGACACGATTGGAGTGGGCAATCCAAGGCAGACGGCAGCCATCCTGGAGGCGATCCTGCGCTACCTTCGTCCAGAGCAATTGGCCCTTCACTTCCACGACACGCGTGGGACGGCCCTCGCCAATGCGTTGGTCGGGTTGTCGGCTGGCGTGACAACCCTCGATGCGAGCATCGGAGGACTGGGCGGTTGCCCCTATGCGCCCGGAGCGGCGGGCAATCTCGCGACGGAAGACTTGGCTTTCATGCTCCAGGGAATGGGAATTGCCAGCGGCGTTGATCTGGCAAAGCTGGTTGAAGCAGGCGAGTTGGCTCAGCAGATGATCGGTCGCAAACTTTCCGGCAAGTACTTGCAGGCGGCTTTGGGGGAGCGGGAAAAGACGCGGGCCCGTCGAGCGCAAACCTGATCTAGGTGCAAAAAATGTCTGAATTCACGGTGGAGAAGGTGGGTCGCCTGGAGATCTGGACGATACAGGGAGAGGCCCGCAGAAACTCGATCAACCGCGCGCTGGTAGCGGAATTGGACGCGATGTTGACCCGCGTCTCGGGCGACGCTGGAACCGGGGCGGTGATCCTCACTGGTGCCGGCGACAAAGCTTTTTGCGCCGGAGCCGATCTGAAAGAGCGCGCCGAGATGACCGAGGATCAGGTGCGCGCTTTCCTACTCAAGCTGCGGCTCCTGCTGCGAGCAGTAGAGAACAGCGACTGCGTCTTCATCGCGGCGATCAACGGACTGGCTTTGGGCGGCGGGGCGGAAATTGCGCTGTGTTGCGACTTTCGAGTTGCGGCGGCGGATGCGGAGATCGGCCTTCCCGAGGTTCGCCTCGGCATCATCCCGGGGGGCGGCGGGACTCAGCGACTGTCGAGGTTGATTGGACCTGCTCGCGCCAAAGACTTGATTCTGACCGGACGCCGGGTGAGAGCCGAGGAGGCACTCCAGATAGGTCTGATTCACCGGCTTGCGCCGGCCGGTGAACTTCGCAGAGTGGCGATCGAGTTGGCACAAAGCATTTTGCAGAACGCGCCGATTGCGGTGGCGGCCGCTAAGCACGCCATCGATCGGGGATTCGGATTGGAGCTGGATCAAGCCCTGGCGTTGGAGCACCAGCAGTATGAGCTGGTGCTCAAGAGCGAGGACAGGTTAGAGGGCCTGCGGGCCTTTGCGGAGAAGCGGCCACCTCAGTTCAAGGGGCGTTGATTGATCAACCCCTAGGCGCGAGGCCGCTGTTCGAGCTCGGGCTTCACGTTGGTGATTGAATCGAGCACGTCGAGAGCTTTGTCTTTGACTTCCGCGCGCAACTGGGCGCCCGGTTTAGGTGCCAACGCCAGGCCGACCACGACGCCCGCCGCCGCGCCGATCAACAGCAGTGATACCCCGGCGACTGTGCTCTTGACCGGGGTGTAGGTAGATAGCCCCACACGGCGCAGCAGGTCATCGCGATCAAGGTCGATTTTCTTCAAATTCTTGTTCACGAATTTGGCCAAGTCCTTAAGCATGTTTTTGTACACATACGCCTTGAAGATCGTCTCCATCATCATTCTCGCCCCTTTCCGTTCTTTGTCTAAAGCTAGGACTGGGTTACCGCCCGTGCATCTGCCTGCGTGCTGCCGAGCGCTCGATCGTAGCCGTCCCCTCTGGTATGTGGCGCGCATGTCATTCGACGAACGGTTGAAGGCCCGGCTCGAGCAGGTTGAGCAGGGTGGCGCGGCCAAGTATCACACCAAGAACCGCGAGCTTGGTAAGCTGTTCGCGCGCGAGCGGATTTCGCTTTTGCTGGACCAAGGCTCCTTCTTCGAAGACGCAAAACTGGCCAACAACGCTGACCCCGAGTTGCCGTCCGACGGAGTGATTACTGGCCTTGGTCGAATTGAGGGCCGGCCGGTGGCGGTGATGGCCAACGATTCCACCGTCAAGGCGGGCAGCTGGGGCCGCCGAACGGTAGAGAAAATCATTCGGATCCAGGAGGTTGCTCAGCGGCAGCGCTGCCCGCTCTTCTACCTCGTCGATTCGGCGGGTGCGCGGATCACCGACCAGGTCGAAATGTTCCCTGGCCGCAGGGGCGCCGGAAAGATTTTCTACAACGAAGTTCACCTGTCTGGCTTAGTGCCCCAGGTCTGCTTGCTGTTTGGCCCGTCGGCCGCGGGCGGTGCATATATTCCGGCCTTCTGCGATGTGGTGATCATGGTGGAGGGTAATGCCTCCATGTATCTGGGCAGCCCGCGGATGGCCGAGATGGTGATCGGTGAAAAGGTCACCCTCGAGGAAATGGGCGGCGCGCGAATGCATTGCTCGGTCTCCGGCTGCGGCGACATCTTGGTCAAAACCGAAGCGGAGGCGATCGAGGCAGCCCGCGCGTATTTTCGCTTCATGCCCGAAAACTTCTCAGAGGCCGCGCCCGATTTGCCGGGTCGGCCGGCGAAGACCTCGGCGAAGCGTATCGAAGAGATCATCCCTTCCGACCAAAACAAACCGTTCGACATGCAGCAGCTGATCGCTGAGATCATCGATGAAGGATCTTGGCTGGAAATCAAGAAGCTTTTCGCCCCGGAGGTAATCACTGGATTCGCGCGAATTGACGGCCGAGCAGTGGGCCTCGTGGCCAATCAGCCCAAGGTCAAGGGCGGGGTACTGTTCGTGGATTCAGCCGATAAAGCGACGCGCTTCATCTGGCTCTGCGACGCGTTCAACATTCCGCTTTTGTATCTCGCAGATGTTCCAGGTTTCATGATCGGAACCAAGGTCGAGCGCGCGGGGATCATTCGCGCTGGGGCGAAGATGATTTCCGCGGTTTCGGAGGCAACGGTTCCCAAGATTTCGGTGATCGTTCGCAAGGCCTATGGCGCGGGGCTTTACGCGATGTCTGGACCCGGCTTCAGTCCCGACTGCACGCTCGCGCTGCCGCAGGCGATGATCGCGGTGATGGGACCAGAGGCCGCGGTCAATGCCGTTTTCTTCAACAAGATTCAGGAAAAGCCGGAGGCGGAGAGAGCCGCCTACGTTCAGCAACTGCGGGAGGAATACCGCGCGGATGTGGACATCTACAAACTGGCGTCGGAGCTGGTGGTCGACGATATCGTACCGGGTGACCGGCTACGGACCGAGGTTGCCGGTCGTTTGGCGATTTATGCTCAGCGGTTCGTGGCTCCGCGCCACAAGAAGCGTGGGGTTTATCCTGTATAGCCCTCGGATTCCGCATGCTGTTTGAGCTACCTGAACACCACCGGGCCTTGCAGGCTTCAATCCGTGCCTTTTGCGAAGAGCGAGTCAAGCCCTTTGCGGGGGAGTGGGACAAAACTGGGCAGTTTCCAGCCCAGGTGGTTCGACAGCTCGGCGAGTTAGGGGTGATGGGAATCCTGGTCCCGCAAGAGCTGGGCGGCGCGGGAATGGACGCCTTGGCGATGGCGGTGGCGGTCGAGGAGGTGGCTCGGTTTGACGGTTCTCTGGCGCTGACCGTCGCCTCGCACAATGGCTTGGGAAGCAGCCACATTCGACTGTTCGGAAGCGCCGAGCAGAAATCCAAATACTTGCCGAAGCTCGCGACCGGAGAATGGCTTGCGGCATGGGCGCTGACGGAACCCGGTTCAGGCTCCGATGCCTCGGCAATGAAATCCACTGCGGTGCGAAGCGCCGGCGGCTGGATCCTGAACGGCTCCAAGACATTCATTACCCAGGGCACCGTGGGCGACGTTTTCGTGGTGCTCGCGTCCACCTCGCCCGAGAAGCGCCAAAAGGGAGTCACCGCGTTCATCCTCGAGAAAGGCCTCCCGGGCTTTTCTCAACGGCCGCTCCACGGAAAATTGGGAATGCGATCCTCGGACACGGCCGAGCTGGTGTTGGAAAATGTGATGGTGCCAGACTCTCATCGGCTGGGCGAGGTGGGTAGCGGCTTCATTGATACGCTGCGAATCCTCGACCGGGGCAGAATCACGATTGGAGCGCTGGCCGTCGGACTGGGAAGAGGAGCGCTGGAAGAGTCGCTGCGCTACGCGGCTGAACGCACCGCGTTCGGGCAGCCGATTGCGGAGTTCCAGGCGATTCGTTGGATGCTGGCCGACATGAAGCTCGAGAATGAGGGAGCCAGGCTTCTGGTCCGCCGCGCGGCGGTGTTGGCGGACTCCGGCCGCCCCTTCAGCAAGGAGGCGTCGATGGCAAAGCTCTTCGCCTCCGAGTCCGCGACCCGCGCGTGCAACAAGGCGATTCAGATTCACGGGGGATATGGTTACACCAGGGACTTCCCGGTGGAGCGTTATTTCCGAGATGCAAAGCTCTGCGAAATTGGCGAAGGCACCAGCGAGATTCAGCGCACCATCATTGCCCGAGAGCTGTTCAGGTCCGGATGACCTCATTCGGGTGCCACGCCCAGGCGGCAGGGTGGCCGCGACGATGAGCGCCGGGCTTGCCGAACGCGTGCTCCAAGGAGATGTCCGTGCCGCTTCCCGGCTGATGCGGCAAATCGAGGATGGGGATCCGGCATCCACTCAAAGCTTGCGGGAGCTTTTCCCGAAAACCGGGCGGACCTATGTGGTCGGCGTCACCGGACCACCGGGCGCCGGTAAGTCGACCTTGACTGATCGGCTGATCGCTGGGCTTCGCCAGCAGGGGACAACGGTGGGGGTTTTGGCCGTGGATCCGACCAGCCCGTTCACCGGCGGCGCGATTCTGGGTGATAGGGTGCGAATGCAGTCGCATGCGACCGATCCAGGGGTGTTCATCCGTTCCTTGGCGACCCGCGGCCATCTGGGAGGGCTCTCTCGCGCCACCGGGGACTGCATCCGAGTGATGGATGCGATGGGTTGGGATGTGGTGATCGTCGAGACCGTTGGGGTAGGGCAGGACGAGATTGAAATCGCTCAACTGGCGCATACCACCGTGGTGGTAGTCGTCCCCGGAATGGGCGATGATATCCAGGCGATCAAGGCGGGGATCCTGGAAGTTGCGGATGTGTTCGCAGTAAACAAGGCTGATCTGGACGGGGCGGACCGGCTGGTCCGAGAGCTTCGCGCGATGCTCGAGCTTCGCCATGTAGTCCGGGAAACCAAGGTGGTGCACCACGGACGTCGAGTCTCGGTCAAGGCGACCGGTGCTCCTGAGGCGGCTTCGAATGATTGGGAACCCCCGATTCTCAAGGTGATCGCCGTGAGAGATCAGGGGGTCGCGGAATTGTGGAGTGCGATCGCGTCTCACCGAAGCTTTTTGGACCGAAGCGGCGAGCGCAAAGCGCGCGATCGTTCGCGAGAGGCAGCGCAATTCGTCAGCCTTCTGCGGGATCGACTGCTCAAAAATGCGCTCAGCAAGCTCGAGCGGGAGCGCGGGAGATTGGAAGAGGTCGCCACCGAAATTGCTGAGCATCGAGCGGATCCCTATGCGCTGGCCGACGAGCTGGCCAATCGGCTGGGGAGTTAACTTTGGAGAAGCTCTCTCCTCAGGAATGCGTCAGCGCGCTGGAAGCCAAACTTAAGGTCGTCTTTCCAAACCGCGCCCTGGGCTTGGCGGCAGTAACCCACAAAAGTTATTCCAACGAGCACCGAGAAAGCTCGGCCGCCGATAACGAGCGACTCGAATTCTTGGGCGATGCGGTAGTCGATCTCGCAGTCAGTCACCGCCTGATGGAGCGTTTTCCCAACGCCACGGAAGGCGAGCTGTCCAAGCTGCGGGCGCTGATCGTAAACGAAGAGGGATTGGCGCGGATCGCCAGGCAGATCGGCCTGGGTGAGATTCTTCTCCTCGGTCGAGGAGAGGAGCTCACGGGTGGGCGCCAGAAGAACTCGGTACTCGCCGACGCCCTGGAAGCGGTGCTGGGCTCGGTTTACCTGTCTGCCGGGTGGGACACGGTGCTCGAGTTGGTCGACCGCCTCTTCGGCGAGGCCTTGGAAGGCGTCGCAGATGGGCGCAGTGGTTACGACTACAAGACGCGCCTTCAGGAGCAGGTCCAACTCCGCCTGCGTCAAGCGCCGAAGTACCGGGTACTCTCGGAGACTGGACCGGCCCACGAACGAGTATTCGAAGTGGAGGTCACGATCGGCGACGAATTGACCGCCCAAGCTACCGGCCGCAGCAAGAAAGAAGCAGAACAAGCGGCTGCTCGGAAGGCATCGCTGCTCATTTCGGACCTGGATAAACCCAACTCCTCCGACTAAGGTGGCGCGCACTGTTGCAGACGTTCCTGGACAAACGAGGACTGGAGAAATGATGTGCCGGATGATGGGAATCGCAGGCTTGGTGATTGCAACCGCGGCGTTCGGCGCCGAAGCAGGGAAGTGGACCAAAATGGTGAATAACGGGAAAGATTTGTACGCGACATTCCATACCAGTGAGGGCGATATCGTGGTTCACCTGTTCTCCAAGGAGGCACCCAAGACAGTAGCGAACTTCGTCGGGCTCGCCACCGGCGAGAAGGAATGGACGGACCCCAAGACTCGTCAGAAGTCGAAAAAGCCGCTCTACGACGGGACTGTTTTTCACCGCGTGATACCCAACTTCATGATTCAGGGTGGAGACCCTACGGGGACTGGGATGGGCGATCCTGGTTACCGCTTCGAAGACGAATTTCAGAGCGGTCGGAAGTTCGATAAGGTCGGTCTGCTGGCAATGGCCAATGCGGGACCGAACACCAACGGCTCTCAGTTTTTCATTACTACTGCTACGCCGCAGCACCTGAACAGCAGGCACACCATCTTCGGTGAGGTGGTCTCCGGCTACGACGTAGTGGAAAAGATTGCGGCGGTTCCACGCGATCGGCGCGACAAACCGAACAAGGACGTGGTGATCAAGACGGTAACGATCAGCGACAAGGCTCCAAAAGGCGCGGCGGGTAGCCCCGCAAAGGCGGAAAAGCCGAGCAAAGGCTAGCCGCGGCCCCGCCCGAGAGAAATGGCATCGGTTCGCCGCAGCGGCACGGCCGCTTTGGTTGGGCGCCCGAACGTCGGCAAAAGCACGCTGCTCAACCGCTTGATCGGGATCAAGGTAGCAATTGTCTCCCCCAAGCCGCAGACTACCCGGAGCCGAATCCTCGGAGTGCTGAACGCGCCCGAGGGCCAAATCGCCTTTTTCGACGCACCGGGCATTCACCGCGCAAGCGGTGCGCTGAATAAATATCTGGCGGAGCTCGCCTGGCAGACGATTCGAGAGGTAGATGCAGCAGTAATGATGGTCGAGGCTGGAACGGGGAGCGCGTCCAAGGGCGATGTGGAGGATCGGCGCATCCTCGAGAAATTGACCAGGCTGCGCAAGCCGATTGTGCTCGCGATCAACAAAGTGGATCGCATCGCAAAGCCGCTTTTGCTGCCGCAGATCGATCGCTATCGGGGGAGTTTCGAGTTTGCGGAGATCGTTCCAATCTCGGCGAGGACGGGCGACGGCGTTACCGCGCTCCAGTCCGCGGTGATTCAAGTCTTGCCCGAAGCGGAACCCCTCTTCGATGACAACCTGTTGACCGATCAGACCGAGCGGATCTTGGCCGGAGAATACATTCGCGAACAACTGCTTCGGCATTGCCGGGAGGAAGTGCCGCACCGCTCCGCGGTGGTGGTGGATTACTTCGATGAGTCGGAACGCGGAAAGGAAGGAGTCGCCCTGGTCCGGATCGGCGCGACAATCTATGTGGAACGGCAAAACCAGCGAGCGATCGTGATTGGCAAGCGCGGCCAGATGCTTAAGAGCATCGGCTCCGATGCGCGTCGTCAGATCGAGGAATTGTTGGGCGCGCGCGTTTATCTTGAGCTTCGAGTGGCGGTGGAGCCGGGCTGGAGCGACCGGGCCGGTGCCCTGGGCAAATTGGGCTATGAATGACCCCGCTGGTAGCGATCATTGGCCGGCCCAATGTCGGTAAGTCCACGCTGTTCAATCGGATAGCGGGCAAGAGGATGGCCTTGGTCGAGGGCGTGCCCGGAGTCACTCGGGACCGGTTGTACGCCGATGTGGAATGGGGAGGGCACGCGTTCACCGTGATCGACACGGGCGGTCTGGTTGAAAGCGGCATCGATCGCTTGCTGGAACAGGTCAATGCCCAGACGCAGGTGGCGATCGAAGAGTCGGAGGTCGTGCTGTTGGTGCTCGACGCGCGAGCCGGGCTGAACCCGGCCGATCAGGAGGTAGCAGAAAAGCTGCGGCGCAGCGGCAAGCAGGTGATCGCGGTGGTGAACAAGGCAGATACCGAGGCGGACGTTGCGCTGACCTCGGACTTCTACCGACTGGGGTTTGCCGAAACCGTGGCGGTCTCCGCTGAACACGCGCGCAACATCGGCCCGCTGCTGGATCGGCTGGTCAGCTTGCTTCCGCCTGTCGAATCGGTCTCGCCGATTGCCGCGCCGGAGGACCCGGTGCGAGTGGCGATTGTCGGGCGACCCAACGTGGGCAAAAGCTCACTCGTCAATAAACTGCTCGGTCAAGAGCGATTGGTCGCCGGTGAGCTTCCGGGCACCACCCGCGATCCAGTGGACTCGCAGCTGACGATCGGGGGCGAGCACTTTGTCCTCACCGATACTGCCGGAATTCGCCGGCGAAAGTCTCTGGCCCAACGAGTTGAGCAACTGTCGGTCCTGGCGGCGCTGCGGGCCATGGATCGCAGCGAAGTAGCGGCGCTGGTGATTGACGCTCTGGAGCCCGGGGTAGATCTGGACGCTCGCATTTCCGGTCTGGCCGAAGAAAAGGGTCTCGCGCTGCTATTGGTGGTCAACAAGTGGGACCGGGTTCAGAAGGCGAACGAGAAGGATTTTCGCGCCGAGCTGAAATACCGCCTCCCCTTCGTCGCTTACGCGCCGGTGGTCTTCACCTCCGCTTTAACCGGCTCCAAGGTAGAAAAGGTACTCAAGCTCGCCGCCGAGTTGCGAGAGCAGCGGCGCTTTCGGGCTCCGACTCCACAGCTGAATCGCCTGCTGCAGAAGGTGACCGACGCCCATCCGCCGCCATTGGCCGCCGGCCGGCCGCTGCGCCTGTACTACGCTGCCCAAGTGGGCACCGAGCCGCCGACCTTCGCATTCACCTGCAACTATCCGGGTCAAATTCCCGAGCAGTACCGGCGGTACCTGAGCAATCAGGTTCGCCGAGCGTTCGGGCTGAGGGTCCCGATCAGATTGGTTTTTCGCGAGCGGCCGGGTAGGGCGAAGCGGGCCTCGCGCACCAGGCCCCGGTCGCGATGATTGACACTCCAAGGCCCCCCTCCGTACAGTCCGCCCCCTTCAAAGGATTGGAGACTTGACGGCGTGGCTGAGAGATTGAGCCGAAAAGAGCTTCGAGCACCCGACGCGTTCCAACGGATTGGGGCCGAGGCCAGGGCATGGTTACAGGAGCGCCAGAAGATGCTGTTGATGCTTGCCGCGCTGGTGGTGGTGGCCAGTATTTCGGGACTGTTCGCGAGTTACTTTTCTGGGAAGGCCGAATCGCAGGCGGCTCAGATGTTGGGTGGCGCGCTCAAACTTTTGAGCCGTCCAGTGCAGGCATCCACTGCGCCGGTCGATCAGGATGCGGAGGAAGAGACTCCGTTTCCGAACCAACGCGCAAAGGACGAAGCCGTCGCTCAGGAGCTTTCCCGATTGCGCTCGGCGCATCCCAAAACCCGAGCGGCGGTGACAGCGGCGCTGCCGCTGGGTGAGGCTTGTTATCGAGTGGGCCAGTACGAACAAGCGCTCAACGCATTCGAGGATTTCCTCAAAGGGGTGCCCAAAACGGATCCGCTTCGTGCCGAGGCTCTGGAGGGTGAGGGATACGTCTTCGAAGCCAAGCAGCAGCTGGAGCAGGCGCTACTCACTTACGATCAACTCGCCAACGTCACCAAGGGGGAATTCATGACTGGGATGGGCCTTTACCATCGAGCGCGGATTCTCGCTGAGCAGGGCAAGAAGGAAGAGGCGGCGAAGGCTCTGGTCGAGCTCAAGAGCACCTACCCCGCAAGCGCCGCTGCCCGGATGGCGGGAGAACGAATCAGCCTGTTGGAACGACAAGGCGTGAAAATTCCTCCTCCCCCTGCGAAAGCTGCCCCGGATGCGGGGTAAGCGGATGGCGGACTTCAAGCCCTTGATTTGGAGCGGGGTGGCGCTTGGCATGCTGCTGGCCAGTTGTCGGCCACTGCCCGTTTTGCCCGACAACACCGCCCATCACGTGCTGTATTCGATCGATTGGTGGGCTCCGCTGGTAAAACCAGAGGCCCTTGAATACCTCCCACGAGAGATGGCTTCGCCAGCCGCCGATCTAGAGCTGCCACCGGGGCAAACCGAGGTGATTACGGCGACCCGAGATCACCTGGTGCGAGGCATCAGCCCACTGGGCAAACTAGACTGGATCTTCGAAACTCGTGGGCACTTCGTCGCCGGCCCCACACTCAGGGACGGGGTGGCATACGTGGCGGGCGGAGACGGAACGCTCTATGCGCTCGACGCGCGAACCGGCAAGCTGAAGTGGCAGTATGATTCGGGCGAGGAGTTGCTGACCTCGCCCGTCCTGGACGAGCAAACCGTGCTCGTCGCGACGGAAAACGACGCTTTGCTCGCCGTCGAGCGGCAGAGCGGCAAGTTGCGCTGGCGCTATCATCGGGATCTCCACGGCGCGGCCGGATTCACCATTTACGGGGCCGCCGACCCGCTGATCCATCAAGGGACCATCTACATCGGGTTTTCCGACGGCTCGCTGGTGGCGCTCAAACAGTCGGATGGGACCGTCAAGTGGGAGCGCTTCTTGACCACCGAGGGCAAACAGTTTCTCGACGTAGGACTGTATGCGGCTTCGTATAAGGATGGGCTCTACGCATTGGATTCTGAAACCGGTGCAATCAAATGGCACACCACAAAGGCCGGAATCACCGGTCTGGCGCTGCGAAGATCTCTTCTCTTCAGCTCGGGCGACCAAATGCTCGGTGCCTACTTGAGCGATTCCGGGAAGCAGATTTGGAGCCTGGATCTGGGATCCAGGGCATCGCGTAGACTGCTCATTGCAAAAGGCCTCCTGATCGCCCCAACCAGCGCGGCATTGCTGTTTGTGGATCCAGTCAACGCGCGTGGTCGCGGCGCTGATCCCAGATCCGCAATATCCTCAGCGCTACCTCGTCCAGCAGCGATTGCCCGGAGGGAGCCGCGGATCGTTGTGGGAGTTTCCGGGAGGGAAAGTCGAACCTCAGGAGTCAGACCAGGCGGCGTTAATCCGGGAATGCCGCGAGGAACTGGGAGTGGAGCTGACGGTGGGTAACGATCAGTGGCGGGGAACCCATCACTATCGGGATCTCTGGGTTGAGCTCGTCCTCTATGCCGCGACGATTCGCGCGGGTGTCCCAAGACCGCTGAGAGCACAACAGCTGCGGTATCTGAGCCCGAAGGAAATGACCGAGCTCCCATTCTGCGAGGCAGACCTTCCGCTGATCGAAGCGCTGAGGATCGCGGAATCACGTCCCGCGAACAATGATTCGTAACACGTTCCAGCTCATTCCAGGTGTCGGCCCGTGGCGAGAAAAGGACCTCTGGGCACGTGGCATTCTCACCTGGGACGATTTTCCTGCCACCGAACCGGCGGTTGGAATCTCCCGCCGGATGGATGCCCTGGTCAGGCTGCGGATCGAGGAGTCGAGGGCAGCGTTACGCAACCGAGATCTAAGCGGTTGGCGGAGCTGATTCCTCCGCGCGAGCATTGGAGGCTTTACGCCGAGTTTCAGAGGGAAGCTGCCTTCTTCGACATCGAGACCGAGGGAGGGTCGCTCTTCCAGCCGACGGTAGCGAGCGTTTTCGACCGCGAGGGACTCCACGTGTTCATCTGCGGCCGTAATCTGGATCAGTTTCCAGAGGTCCTGGCCGCGAGCAGGCTGTGGGTCACTTTCAACGGAAGTTGCTTCGACATCCCCGCTCTCAAGGCGCATTTCGACAGCTTTCCCACGCCTCCAGTGCACGTGGACTTGCGCTTTGCTTGTAGGCGGGTGGGCCTCTCCGGGGGTCTGAAGCAGAAGAAGGTCTACAACCGTGCGGTGGACCTGCTGGGATGTGAGGTGCCGAGAGTCTCTGTCTTCGACCGTGGCGATGTGCTCTACGATCTCAGTAAGCTCTTACTGGCGTTGGGGCGACCTGAACACGAACCACGTCTGCGCGCCCGACTTCGAAGCGAAAGGCGAGCGTTGGTCTAGCATCTGTGTGTGGCGCCGGCGTCTTCGCTTCTTGACCTTCGACGGAGGCGGGGCTTTTTCACGCGGGCCTGCGACTTGAAACTCCAACCGCTGTTCGGACTGCGGACGACCCTGCGGGTCCAAAATCGACTCGCCAGTCTGCGCATCGATTAGCAGCGTGTACCGATGGCCTCGCTGGAGCAGGGACGGGAATCGAATCTGGTATTGAAGGTTGTGGTCGCCCTCGGTCGCAAGATCGTCGGACACCAGGGCGCGATCCAATTCGTCGAAGACCCGGATTCGATAATTGTGAATCGAAAAGTTGGTAGTGAGCTCGAGGAGACGGGTTGGTTCAATCTCGGGCCCAATGCCGCCATCGAAGCCAACCATCTCCATTCCGCCATCCGAAACCTGATGGCGAAGCGTAAGAACCAGTCGTTCGGGGGGTGGGTTTGGCCCAGCGTCCGAGGTCACGCTGAGTGCGGCGTCGTTCATCTCGGAGGGACGATCTTTCGGGCAGCCTCCCGCGATCAGCGGGAGAAGCAACGCTCCTATTCTGGAGCCTGAGCGAAGGACCGGATGCATTCGGGTCTGCGTGATTTGCCCGGAATTCAGGGCGCGGAAGCAGGAGGGCGGCGGTTGCTGCTACCTTGCTCATAGGAGTAAGCGAGGCGCAGCAGCGTTATCTCCGCAAAGGGCTTGCCCATCAACTCCACCCCGATCGGTACGCCACCGGACGAAAATCCAGCGGGCACGGTGATCGCAGGGAACCCGGTGATGGAAGCGAGAAAGCCGTTCCGCGCGACCTGTGATTGCCCGATCGGCACCACGAGAATCTTTTGGTGCGGATACACGATCGCGTCGAGTCTCTGATCAGCAAATATCGCGAGCATCTGCTCCTGCAGCGCCTTCCTGCGGGGCCCGATCCGCTGCAGGTATTCGGGATCGTTCTCGGGATGATCATAAGGTTGAGCCTCACGGATACCTTTTTCGAGGGTCTTGTCGAACTTGCCCGTTTTCGAGGGTCTTGTCGAACTTGCCCGAAGCGACCCAGTCATCGAAGGTATGGATCGCCGGAGCCGCGGGTCCGAGCTCGCGAAGCCACTGATTGATCTGGGTTTTCGACTCCCACTTTTGGACATCGAGGGTGGCAATCAGCTTATCGACATCGAGAGACACCGACAGCTCGACCGGCTCGGCTCCGAGCGCACGCATCCGATCAATGGCCTCCCCAACCACCCGGTTGACCTCCAGGTTTTCGTCCTTGCTGCCAAAGAAGCTGCGGAGAACGCCAATCCGAGCGCCCTTCAGACCGTCCTTCACCAGAGCCTCGCCGTAGTGCGCTGGCTCCTTGCCGATCAAGACCGCAGTGGTGGGATCCTTTGGATCGGGTCCTTGCATGGCCTCGAGCATCAAGGCGGCATCGGATACGGTGCGCGTGATCGGTCCGGCCATATCTTGCGTCAGCGCCGCTGGAATGATCCCGCTTCGGCTGACCAGGCCGCGAGTCGGGCGCAGGCCGACCACATCGCAAGCGGATGCCGGCGAGCGTATCGAATTGACGGTGTCCGACCCCAGGCCTACGGCGACCATGTTCGCCGCGACAGCGACGGCGGTTCCGCCGCTGGACCCGCCGGGAGTGCGTGAGAGGTCGTACGGGTTCTTGGTTTGTCCACCCAAAGAGCTAACGGTCGTGCCGGCACGGGCAAGCTCGTGCAAGTTGGTTTTGCCGAGGATGATCATTCCGGCCTCACGGAGCTTGGCGACAATGAATGCGTCCTGTTGGGGCTGCGCCCCTGCAAACGCGAGCGATCCTCCGGTGGTGGGAAGGTCCTTGGTATTGGTGTTGTCTTTGACGGCCAATGGAATCCCGTGCAGCGACCCTCGCGGACCTTTCTGGGCTCGCTCCTGGTCGAGGGCGTCAGCCTGCTCGAGCGCTTTGGGATTGACCAAAAGGAAGGCGTTCAACTTTGGCCCATTCTGGTCATATCGCGCGATGCGGTCGAGATAGTGCTGAACCAGCGCATGTGAAGTGAGCGTCCCGTCCGCGAGCGAAGATTGGAGCTCGGAGATCGTCGCTTCTTCGATCCGCAGCGCAGTCGCGGGACGCGTCGG
>WNFC01001226.1_pt1 | contig 28675 bp, 25 predicted proteins | sample 5400541 | NCBI WGS metagenome assembly WNFC01 (sample SAMN13153342, study PRJNA577476) | soil metagenome | isolation source: 120 cm saprolite under Douglas fir tree site 2 hole 2 replicate 1 | place: USA:California | collected 2015-04-18
CAGACCTGGCCAAAAACACGACGAAAAACTCGGATTCGCTCTAAAACCGCTACTTAGGGTTTTATTTCGACACAGCTTGACCGCGCCCCAAACCCTTGTGCCACAAGGCCATTTTGGGTTTCATGACAGAAACTAGCTATTTGGTGTTGGATTTATCGGCGGCACTCCGCTGCACGTAGTGGTCGCGGTAGACGCAAACAGCCAACGTTGTTGTGTAATTACAGTCTACGTTCCCGATCCGGCGCGCTGGAGCAAAGATTTCAAGAGGAGAAAGCCGCGATGAAGTGCGTGATCTGCAAGCAAGGCGAGGTCGCGCCGGGCACGGCTACGGTTACGCTTCGGCGTGGTGAATGCATCCTCATCTTCAAAGATGTTCCGGCCGAGGTCTGCGACAGCTGCGCTGAGTACTTTCTTTCCGAGGCGGTTACGGAAAAGCTGCTTCAGCGGGCCGAAGCAGCCAAGTCTGCCGTGCCGCTAGCAGTCGTCAGTGCTTCGACCTCGGCGACCGATTTCGGAATTGCCGCAGTCATCACTTCGTGACCGTCGGCGGTGACCAGCACGTCATCTTCGATTCGGATGCCGATACCGCGGAACTCTTCTGGTGCCTCCTCGTCATCCGGGGCGATGTAGATTCCGGGCTCCGCCGTTAGAACCATTCCAGGTTCAAGTGTGCGCGACTGGCCGGCAACGCGATAAAGGCCGACGTCGTGCACGTCCATGCCAAGCCAATGACTGGTGCGATGCATAAAGTAGCGGCGGTACGAACCGTTTTTCGCAGCCTCCTCGGGCGGACCCTTGAGCAGGCCGACGTGGCACATGCCTTCGACTAAGACGCGCAGCGCCGCCTCGTGCGGCTCGTCAAATTTGACGCCGGGCCGAATCGTTTCGATCGCCTTCAATTGGGCGGCGAGCACAATTTGGTAGAGATCCCGTTGAAGCGGGCTGAAGGGCCTGCCGACCGGAAATGTGCGCGTCACGTCCGAGGCGTAAAAATCATACTCGCACCCGGCGTCGATCAGCAGCAGCTCTCCGGCGCGCATTTCGCGGTTGTTGTGAGTGTAATGCAGTGTCGCCGCGTTGGGGCCTGACGCGATGATCGACGGGTAACTGGGGCCGGCGGCGCCGCGCCTGCGGAAGTTGTAATCGACCAGCGCTTCGATCTCCCATTCCATCATCCCGCCGCGGGCATTGCGCATGGCCGCGGCATGAGCTGCCGCCGAGATCGCGATGGCACGCTTCATCGTTTCCAGTTCTTCAGGACGCTTGTGAAGCCGGGCCTCGTGCAGGATTTCGCGCGGATCGAGCAGCGCATTGGGCCCCGAGCCGACCCGCGGACGCATCGCGGCCGCGTTCTTGACCATCTCGAGCATCCGCGCGTCGAGCCGTTCGTTCACCCCCAGGGGATAGTAGATGCGCTCGGTCTTTTCGAGATAACGCGCGGCAACTCTCTGGAATTCATCGGTTACGTAGGCTTTGTCGGCGCCATAATCGGCTATCGCGCCTTCGATTCCGGCGCGCCGGCCGGTCCAGGTTTCGCGCTCCTTGTCGCGCGGACGAACGAACATCACGAAGCTCTCATTCTCGCCCGGCGCAAACATCGCGATCGATTCGGGTTCGGCAAAACCCGTCAAATAGTAGAAATCATTATCCTGCCGGTAGATAAATTCGACGTCTGCCGACCGGATTGCCACCGGCGCGCTGGGCAGGATTGCCAGCGTATCGCCGATCGCCTCGTTAAAGCGTTTACGCCGTTCGCTAAATACTGCTGCCTTTCCGTTGCGAGCCAATTGTCTTGTTCCTGTCAGTACCGGTGAACCTATCTTGCGATCAGGTTGCCATTAGCGATGAAGCAGCCAGGTCGAAGCATCGAGGCCGCTAACAACTTTATCATCTGAACGGTTAGAGTTACCATCCGGCGAGGCTCAGGACGCCATTGAGGAAGCGGCTGGCGCGTCAAGGTCGAAGGATTCACGTATATAAACGATTGATTCGACGCTAGCTATTTTACATGCCCCTGCGAAATATATTACAAAGGGGCAGAACCTGGCGACACCGGCTCAGGAATTGCGGGTCAGCCATCATATACGGGAGAAAATTATGCGAGATGTGGTCATCGTCGCCGCTGGTCGATCGCCAATTGGTAAGAAGAATGGAGCCCTGTCGGCTGCGCATCCAACCGAACTGCTTGCCCAGGTGATGATGGAGGTCCTCAAGCGTGCGGGCGTGGCACCGGCCTCCGTAGGACAGGTCGTCGGCGGCTGCATTAACAAGGTAGGCGCGCAGGCGATGAGCGTAACGCGAACGGCGTGGCTGACTGGGGGAGGACCGGCCGAGGTGCCCTGTTCCACCGTCGACTCGCAATGCGGCTCCAGTCAGTACGCGGTCAATCTCGCCGCAAGTCTTATCGCCTCCGGGGCTGAGGACGTTGTGCTGGCGTGCGGGGTGGAGAACATGAGCTTGCTGCCGATCGGCTCTGATGCAGTCGCTGGTGCTCAGGCCGGGTTCGGCAAACCTATCTCTCGCAAGTACCGCGAACATTTCGAATTCACCAGCCAGTTCGAAGGCGCCGAGCGGATTGCCACAAAATACGGCATCGGGCGTGAGGACACTGATCGGTTTGGCCTCGAATCGCAGCTCCGCGCGGCCCGTGCGGTAGCCGAAGGACGTTTCGAATCGCAGCTTGTGCCGGTCGAGGTCCCCGGACCGAGCACTGACGGCAAGCAGCGTAGCAGCGAAATGCTGACAGTAGTCCGTGACGAGGTACCGCGCAAGACGAGTATGGAAGCACTCGCCGGCCTGAAACCGGTCGCGCGGCCGGACGGTATCCACACTGCCGGTTCGTCGTCGCAGGTCGCGGACGGTGCTGCGGCGGTGCTTCTGATGAACGAGGCGAAGGCGCGGGAACTCGGCTGCCGGCCGCGCGCCCGCGTGACCGATACGTGCCTGGTCGGCTGCGACCCTGTGTTGATGTTGGAGGGGCCAATCCCAGCGACCCGAAAATTGCTTGAGAGAAACGGCCTTCGCATCAATGACATCGACTTGTTCGAGATTAATGAGGCGTTCGCTTCAGTGGTGCTGAGTTGGGCGCGCACCCTGGAGCCCGACATGGAGCGGGTCAATCCCAACGGCGGCGCAATCGCGTTGGGCCATCCACTCGGTGCAACCGGCTGCGGTTTGGTCACCAAGGCGCTGCATGAACTGGAGCGAAGCAATTCTCAGAGAGCCCTCGTGACGATGTGCTGCGGCGGCGGCCTCGGCACCGGTACCCTGCTCGAACGGATATAATTATTATGCGCAAACTGGAGCCGATCGGGATTGCACAAGCTGCTCCCGTTCTTACCTGATCCTGGACGGACGCTTGGTACCAAAAACGACGCAATGAGCGTTTCGCTCACACCCGAGCTCGAAAAGATTGTCGCCGAACGAGTCGCTTCCGGCCGCTACGCCGCGGCCATCGACGTGATCGCAGAAGCACTTCGCCTGTTGGATGAGCGTGACGAGCTTCAGAATCGATCGGTTTCCGCCAAGGACCTCCTCGATGTGCTTCGAAAGTCCGGTTCTATCGGAATGTGGAAAAATCGTTCCGACATCGGAGACAGCATCGATTTCGCCCGCCGTCTCCGAACCTATGCGGAACGGCGTGGCCATGATTCATAAGTGCGCCTTCTTGACACCGATGTGATGATCGATTTGCTGCGCGGCTTCGCTCCAGCGGTAACCTGGTTCGAGTCTCTCGGCGATGAAGAAGCCCCCGCTTTGCCGGGTTTCGTTGTGAGGGAGTTAATCTGCGGTTGTAGACACGGAACGGAACTCCGCACCCTGAAGGAACGAGTTCAGCCCTTTAGAATTTATTGGCCGCGCGAGCAGGATCTCGAGCAAGCCTTGGCAGACCTTTGGACTTATAGGTTGAGCAACGGCCTCAAGATAATCGACGCGCTGATCGGGCGTAGTGTTGATCAACTAATCTCCCGCCCTTCTTTGAAAACTTGGCATCATTCGGCCTCACTGCATTGCGACGCCGGTTCTTGGTTGAGCATCTGGCGCAGGCTGCTGATACTAAATGGGCATCCCCTGCAGGCGCATGGTATCAGAAACGATGCAATGAACGTTTCGCTCACCCCCGAAATCATAAAAATTGTCGCTGAACGAGTCGCTTCCGGCCGCTACGCCTCGGCCACCGAGGTGATTGCAGAAGCACTTCGCCTGTTAGACCCGCGTGACCAAATTTATAATCGACCGGGGCGTCACTGCTGTCGGTGGAAGTCGCGGATAAACGCGTCAATTTTATCGGCGTTCTGCCGGACGTATTCCTCGACGCGCTTGATGCTTTCTTCTACGCGCATGGTCGTCCGCAGATTGCCCGAGCCATATGACCGGATGGTCGTGTCCAGTGCGCGGCTCATCCGATAGAGCATGACGATGGCTGTGATTAGGAGGCCTGATTGGAAGCCAGCAGTGATCAGGATAGCGATTAATTCATCGCTCATGCGTTGACAATTAGCGCGGCCGATTGCGATGCTTCAAGCAACCATGGCGAGCCGTGCATCATCGATTCGGTCGCGTGGCCAGGCTGCGGCGCGGCCAAAGGCGAGCGCGCGACCGCCGAGTTACGGCTCACCGCATTGCGACGCCTCTGGGGGGACCCTGCAGGGCTTTGAAGAAGCTCTCGATTCGATTGTAGTTGACGCCGAAATCACCCTTGCCGTCGCGCGACCTGGAGCGCATTTCGACCAGGCTGTCGTTACTGTCAGCGGCCGGCCGCACTTGGATCACGAAATCATCTTTGAACTGAAACAAAGTCGAAGTCGCGACCCCTTCCACGGTGCGCTGGGCCGGACCACGGTACGTCACCTGCCATCCGGGGAACTCACCCGCGATTATTTCGACTCGCTTGTAGACGTCATCGGGACTGCCAGGCAGCTTCAGCGGTGCAAGATTTTGATAAACAGGCGCCGCTTCCTGCGCGGCCGCCATTTCCGGCTTGTAGCTCATGTCGCGGGAGCGATTCGCCGGCAAGGTCTGCGCATGTACAAATGACGGCGGGTTTTTCATATCGGTTGTAATATCGTTGATCGGCGGGTATTGGCGGGTCGACCGTATTATTCGGACGATAGGTACAGCTACGATCAAAAGCAAAATAGTGCCCATGACTGCTTGCGGGCGCCCTGGCCGTCGCGACGGCATCAGGAAGGTCACCAACAATGCGATCACACCGAGGATGAATCCCAGGACCGCGATGAAAAAACCGAACACCACAAAGTAGAAGCCGAACAAAGCAGACGACAGTTGCAGATGAAACGGCGGCAGCACGCCAAAATGCGCACAGATAATTCCTGCAATCGCGAGCATCAGCGCCAGAATCCCATCAAATAACGTCAACCATGCCAGGATCATGTTTGCCTCCGCGTTAGAGAGAAGGAAGGGTGAGAAGTGAGAAACGAGAGGGACGCGTAACGCATCCGCTCAGCCTCTACATCGCTCCTATGTTGCATGTAATATGGATTCGTCACCGCTTCGCCTCTCATGTCCTTCCATCCCGATGGGCACCGGTTAGAATGCGTCAGATGACATTAGTACAATTTGCTACAGGGTAAACATGTTTGGCTACTTTTCGCCGAAGCACATTGCGATTACGAAAATCCGTTAGCGCCTACCTCTCCATCAAATTGCGACACTCGGCATCATGGGATAGTCTGTGAGGACAGGGGGCTTTGAATTATCCAGATGGTCAGTAATGGTAACCGGCTGGAAGCGCTTCGGCAGGCTTTTTCCGAGCGCATCGTAGTAATCGACGGTGCCGCGGGCACCTCTATTCAGGATATGCATCTCACGGCGGCCGATTTTGGCGGTCCGCAACTCGACGGATGTAACGAAAACCTGGTCCGAACCCGGCCCGATAAAATTCGCGAACTTCATCGCAGTTTCCTCAACGCCGGCGCGGACATAATTGAAACCAACAGCTTTGGCGCCACCTCAATTGTCCTGGCCGAATACGGCCTACAGCATAACGCGCGCGAATTGAATCGAATCGCGGCGGAGCTGGCGCGCGCGGAGGCCGACGCCGTTTCGACCGGCTTGCGGCCGCGATTCGTGGCCGGCTCGATGGGTCCGACCACCAAGAGTATCTCCGTCACCGGTGGCGTCACTTTCGCTCAATTGACCGAATCCTATCAGGAACAGGCGGAAGGCCTGATCGAAGGCGGCGCCGATATTCTGCTACTGGAGACGGTGCAGGATACGCTCAACTGCAAAGCCGGCCTGAACGGAATCGCATGCGCCATGGAACGAACGGGGGCGGCGGTAGGTGTGGCGATCTCGGGCACAATCGAGACCATGGGGACGTTGCTCGCCGGGCAGGACGTCGAGGCGTTTTATACGTCGATCGAGCATCAGCCGCTGTTATGGGTCGGGCTTAACTGCGCGACCGGTCCCGATTTCATGACCGACCATCTGCGCACATTATCGAGTCTGGCGCGCTTCCCGGTTGCTTGCGTGCCCAACGCAGGCTTGCCCGACGAGGAAGGACATTACAACGAAACGCCGGAGATGCTCGGGAGAAAAATCGGCCGTTTTGTCGATGCCGGCTGGGTCAATCTGATCGGAGGATGTTGCGGCACCACACCTGCCCATATTCGGATCCTCAGCCAGGTCGCGGCCTGCGCACCACCGCGCAAAATTCCGCTGGTCCGGCGCTCTGTGGTATCCGGAATCGAGGCCCTCGTAATCGACGACAGCACGCGGCCGGTAATCGTCGGTGAACGGACTAATGTGCTCGGCAGCCGCAAGTTCAAGCGCCTGATCGCGGAGGGCAAATTCGAGGAGGCTGCCGAAGTCGGCCGCCTGCAAGTGCGCCGCGGCGCCCATGTGCTCGACGTTTGCCTGCAGGACCCGGACCGCGACGAAACCGCCGATATGACTGCGTTCCTCACCACATTGGTGAAAAAAGTCAAGGCGCCGTTGATGATCGATACCACCGACGCGCATGCCCTTGAAGAATCGCTCAAGCGCGCGCCGGGCAAATCGATTATCAACTCGATCAACCTCGAAGATGGCGAGGAACGCTTCCGCCGGGTCGTGCCTCTCGCGCGGCAATACGGCGCTGCACTGATAGTCGGATGTATCGATGAAGACAAGCAGCAGGCACAGGCGATAACCCGTCAGCGCAAGCTTCAGATTGCGGAGCGTTCCTGCCAGCTTTTGACTGAAAAATACGGGGTCGAGCCCGAGGACATCATCTTCGATCCGTTGGTCTTTCCTGCTGGCACCGGCGACCGCAACTACATCGGCTCGGCGGTGGAGACGATTGAAGGCATCCGCATGATCAAAGCGGCGCTGCCGCGCTGCAAGACCGTGCTGGGAATTTCCAACGTGTCCTTCGGGCTGCCGGATACCGGGCGCGAAGTGCTCAATTCGGTGATGCTGTACCATTGCGTGCAGGCCGGGCTCGATATGGCGATCGTCAACTCCGAGAAGCTCGAGCGCTATGTGACGATTCCGGAAGAAGAGCGGCGCCTGGCTGAGAATTTACTTTGGTGGCGCGGCGAGGACCCGATTGCCGCGTTCGCGGCCTATTTTCGCGACAAGAAAAGCAAGCCGTCGCGCGAGGAGCGCAAATCATTGCCGCTCGACCAACGCCTCGCGCTGTACATCCTCGAAGGGTCCAAGGACGGTCTAATCGAAGACCTCGACGAAGCGCTGACGCTGCGCACGCCGCTCGAAATTATTAATGGACCCCTGATGAAGGGGATGGATGAGGTCGGGCGCCTCTTCAATGCCAATCAGATGATTGTCGCCGAGGTTTTGCAATCGGCCGAAGCGATGAAGGCCGCGGTCGGCTACCTTGAGCCCCGGATGGAGAAGTCCGAAGCGCTCGGCAAAGGCTGTATCATTTTAGCGACGGTCAAGGGCGATGTGCACGATATCGGCAAGAACCTGGTCGATATCATCCTTACCAACAATGGCTACCGGATCATAAATCTCGGCATCAGAGTGCCCCCCGAGGAATTGATTAGCGCCTACCATAAACACCAGCCGGACGCGCTTGGATTGTCTGGCCTGCTGGTCAAATCCGCGCAAATGATGGTGGCAACGGCACAGGACCTTAAGTCGGCGAAAATCCGTTGTCCTATACTGGTTGGCGGCGCCGCCCTGTCTGCCCGTTTTACCCGGATGAAGATTGCGCCGCAGTACGACGGCATCGTGGCCTATGCCAACGACGCGATGGCCGGGCTCGATCTGGCCAACCAGCTTATGGATGCGCAACGGCGCGAAGCGCTCGCGAGCGAACTGGAGGCGCAGAGCCGCCGGCTGCTCAATACCGGCGCCAAGCCCGCTGATGGCAAGGTCAAACCGGTGCAACGTGCGCGTCCGCTCCTTTCCGAAGGGCCGATTCCGGAGCCTCCTGACCTGCGGCTGCAGCTCGTACGCGATTACAATCTCGACGAGCTCTTCCGCTATATCAACCCGGTAATGCTTTACACGCGGCATCTCGGGTTCCGTAATTTTCAACAGGCGTTGGAGGCTGGCGAGCCGAAGGCAGTGGAACTGCATGATGCGGTAGCGGCTGTAGAGGACCAAATGCTGGCGCGCAACGATATTACGGCGCGCGCCGCTTATCGCTTCTTTCGAGTGAACTCGGACGGCGATCGTACCGTTATCGTCTATGCAGCCGACGGCAAACATGAATTGGAGCGATTCATCTTCGGCCGGCAATCCGATGAGCCGGGGCTGTGTCTCGCGGATTACGTGGTGCCGTCGCAGTTGCGCCGCGCCGATTACCTCGCAATGTTCGTGACTACAATCGGCGAGGGTGTGCGTGCTTTGGCTGAGGAATGGAAGGACCGCGGCGAATATTTACGCTCGCATATCCTGCAAATACTCGCCCTGGAAGGTGCCGAAGCTTTTGCCGAATTGCTTCATCAGAAGATTCGCCAGATGTGGGGAATCGGGGACTTGCCCGGGCTTACGATGAAGGACCTTTTCCAAGCCCATTATCACGGTAAGCGCTATTCGTTCGGCTATCCAGCCTGTCCTCGACTTGAAGACCAATTACAGCTTTTCCGCTTGCTCGAAATTGAGCCGAACGACCTTGGAGTACGCCTGACCGAAGGGTACATGATGGACCCGGAGAGTTCAGTCAGTGCGCTGGTCTTCCATAATCCGGAGGCGAAGTATTTCAGTCTCTCACCAGCCGACATCGAACGGCTGGATGCCGAATTCCAGGCGTAGCTTCACGAATATTTCACGACCGCCGATGACGGCAGTACAACTCGGAGCCCGCTTGCCTCGACTGCGCTCAGCAGGATTGCGACCCGCTCGGCGCCCGAAAGATAGCGCTCGAAGATTGCGTCGAAGCCACGAAATGGCCCGTCGACGACGCGAACCCGCTCGCCTTTGTCGAGTTCCTTCGGCTCGATCTTTACCACGCCGTTGACGCCGCGGCGTTTGATTTCCTCAACCACAGCCATTGGTACCGCTAGCGGGTCGCAGCCGGCCGAAACGATGCCTTGCACGCCGGGCATATATTTAACATCAAAATAATGCGCCTGAAGGTCGAATTGGGCGAAGACATAGCAAGGAAACAGCGGCATGATGGACCATGCCAGTTTGCCCCATCGCGGAGTTCGCGCCTCGAGCATGGGCAAAAAGACTTCCGGCAGGATTGCCGAAAGTTGATCAGACGCCCAGCGCTCTTTACCCGGCTTGGTGCGAACCAGATACCAATCCACGCCACTTCCTCATGTCATTTGTAAGCGAGTACCGACGCATTTAGGTTGTATAGCGCGGCACGCTGCCAGGCAACCCCGTAGAAATTAGATTAATTAGCCAAATCGCTGCCGCCGTGCCTTACGGGAAAAACCAGTGGAGAGGAGCGAAGATTGAGAAAAAGCAAAGATGGGTCGGCCAGCGCTGCTTTGTTTACTGCTGTCGTATTCTCCTCATGCCTCGCAGGCTGCGGAAAAGGCCTTCCGCACCTGCTTTCCCTCTCTGTAATCTCCCCCAGAGGGAGAACTAAACACTAGCGGAGCCGAAAGGCGGAGCGAGCTAACGAGTCCGCGAGGTGCGAATCAAAAAGGAAGGAAGCCAGTTTTACGCTGGGTGCAGAAAGACTTTTCATAAGCAAATCGGTTTTTCTGCACTCTGCTAATTGGTCCATTTGCTGGGGTTTGGACCGCGCGCTAAAAATATGTCAAACAAAGAAACCGCTAAACAGGCTGCGTTGGTGCATCGGCCTCGAAGCGCCTCGCCATTACTGGCTGTTACGCTCAAATCGGCCATCGCAGCGGGAAAGCGGCAGAGGGCTCGTGGATAAATCCCTGTAGCAGATATCCTCAAATGCGCACTCGCCGTGTCTATGCTTCGTGGTTGCCGCCGAATCCGTACGAGCGCACGGAATTGTTAAAGATGAAGCGAATGCAACGCTTGGTTATCGCCTGGATGGTGGGTTTGATACCAGGCGGATGGATCGTGGTACTGCTCGCACCGAACCAGGCAGTCTTCGTGCCCTTCACGCTGTTCTGGATAGCGGTTGGCCTGTGGCTTGCCGGACGGGTTGGCGCAACCCGTTGCCCGCGATGCGGTGGCGATTTCTGCGAGAAGCGCGAGCTTCCTTATTGGTACGGCTTGTTCAACCGCCGTTGCGAGAATTGCGGGCTAAGCCTGGGAAAAACCGCGGAATGACGGGCTGGTGGAAAGCCCGTCCACCCCTCCTTGGATCTAAGTGGGCGCAGGCTTTAGCCTGTGCGATGATCTGTGCGGTCGGGAAAAGCTATCCTGACAGGCGATGGTCGTGTCAGCCGTACAAGACGGAGCTGCCACAGGGAAACGGCGGCATATGCTAAATTGGTGAAAAACGCAGTGGGCCACAAGCAAGCTATACGCTCAATCGGGCTGGTGGTGCGGCCGGACCGGCCGCAACACGCGGTCGCTCTCGCCACCGAACTCACCACCTGGATCCAATCGCGGGGGCTCGACGCGCTCAGCGAACCGCTGACCGCCCCGATTATTGGCGCGCGTCCGGCAGAACCGGCCCAACTTGGACGCGAGGCCGACCTCTTGGTGGTGCTGGGAGGTGATGGCACATTGTTGGGCGTGGCACGTATGATGGGCGAACGCGAAACGCCGATACTGGGGATTAATCTCGGCGGTCTTGGGTTTCTTACCGAAATAACCACTGACGAAGCACGCGCGGCGCTCTCTCGGGTAATTGAGGGCGACTACGAAGTCGACCGCCGGATAACCCTCGAAGCGGTGGTTGTGCGCGCCGCCGAGCATGGGGGACCGGAAGAACATTTTCGGGCTCTCAACGACGTTGTGATCGTCAAGCGGGCATTCGGCCGCATGCTCGATGTGCATGTCGTCGCCGATCACAAACCCTTTTGCGCATACCGCGCTGACGGTCTGATCGTGGCGACCCCAACGGGCTCGACAGCTCATGCATTGAGCGCCGGCGGTCCGATCGTTTTCCCGAGTTTGCGGGTAGTGGTACTGGCGGCTATCTGTCCCCATACCCTCAGCAACCGTCCCGTCGTATTGCCAGATTCGTTCGAACTCGAAATGCGCATCAAGAGCGACGACCATGGCTCATTGCTCACCTGCGACGGCCAGGAATCCGCCCACCTCGACCAAACCGACGTCATCCACATCCGGCGCGGCAAACACGTCGTCGCGCTGGTCCGCTCCGCTCATCCCTATTTCGAGATCTGGCGCGATAAGCTGCGCTGGGGCTGAGCGCGGATGCTGACGGAGCTGCGTATCCGCAATTTTGCGGTCATCGAGGAAGCCGCACTCTCATTCGTTGCCGGCCTAAATGTACTCTCGGGCGAAACTGGCGCCGGCAAGACCATCGTCATGACTGCGCTGGGCCTGCTGCTGGGCGGCCGCGCGTCACCCGAACTTGTTCGAATGGGTGCACGAGAGGCGGTGGTGGAAGCTGTCTTCGAACTCGAGGCTGAGGCCCCGATTCCCGGCGCCACAGAATGGATCGACCCGGATAATCCGCGCGAACTGATAATCCGGCGCGTGGTCGCGGAGGGCGGCCGCTCGCGGGTTTCGATCAATGGCAATATCGCGCCATTGCAGGCGCTGGCGCAGCTCGGGGCGACGCTGGTTCAAATTTACGGGCAGCACGAGCAGCAATCGCTGCTACAGCGCGAGAATCACTTGCTCATCCTTGATCGGCACGCTGGACTCGAAACTGAAGTGGCCGCCTACCGTGAGCTTTACCAAAGCGCCAGGGAGGCCCGTGTCAGACTGGCTGAACTGGAACGGCGCGAGCGCGAGCGCGGCGATCTGCTCGAACTCGCCCGTTTCCGCATGTCCGAACTCGAGAACGCTCGGCTGATTGCAGGCGAGGATAGTGAACTCTCGTCAGAGCGCACGGTGCTGGCCAACGCGACACGTCTGGCTGAGGCTGCGAACGCGGTGGAGCAGGCGCTCTACGGTGCTGAAGGTGCCGCGGTCGACCTCGTCTCACACGCCCAGGCGCGGCTGGCCGAAGCTGCCGCAATTGACCCCGCGCTCAATGGTGCAGTCGAAATGATCGTGGCGGCACAGGCTAATCTTGAAGAGGCTGCGCGGGAGCTGTCTGCTTATGCGGCGCGGATCGAGGCCGATCCGATTCGGCTGGAACAGATCGAAGTGCGGCTGCAGGAACTGTCGCGGCTCAAACGCAAGTACGGCGGCACAATCGAAAGTGCGCTTGAAACGCTGGCATGTTCACGAGCCGAGATGACCGAACTCGAGGCCGCGGCGGAGACCCGCGCTACGGCTGAAGCCGAGATGCACCGGATGCTCGAGCAACTGTTTGAAGCCGCGCGACTACTCAGCGGCCGACGCGAACGTGATGCGCTCGAACTGAAGCATCGAATGGAGGCGGAACTCAAGACTTTAGGTATGCGCAATGCTGAGTTCGATCCACGCATCGGCCGCCTGGCCGCGGCGGACGCTGAATTCACTTACGATGGGGTCGCCGCCGGCCCTTCGGGCATCGACACCGTGGAGTTTCATCTGGCGCCCAATCTCGGGCAGGTGCCCATCCCGCTTCAACGAGTGGCATCGGGTGGCGAATTGTCACGCGTGATGCTGGCGCTGAAGCGGCTCGAAGCTCAGCGCCGGGGTGTCGCCACACTGATTTTCGACGAGGTCGACGCTGGAATCGGCGGGACCGCGGCCGAAATCGTTGGGCGCAAGCTCAAGCAACTAGCCCGCTTTCATCAGATCCTCTGCGTGACCCATCTTGCGCAAATCGCAGCCTTTGCAGACGGCCATTTCGTCGTTGAGAAGGAAGAACGCCGAGGTTCGACTCGCAGCCGCGTGAGCGAACTCAAGTCGGCCGATCGTGCCGTGGAGGTCGCCCGAATGCTGGGTGGTAGCGAAAGCAGCGACAAGTTCCTGCGTGCCGCCCGTGAACTAGTCAATCGCGCCCGGCAGTGAACTAGTCGCCTTCGAATTTCTCCTCGGGCGGGGTTGCGTAGACGACGCCCTCGACGACTTCGAGCGGTATTCGATGGAGAAATTTGCCGCAGGTTCCTGGCGGTCCGGCGATGCATTCGCCGCTGTCGGGCTGATAGTAGGCGTTATGGGTCTGGCACATCAGATAGCGGCCTTCTTCCGCGAAAAATTGATTATCGACCCAATCCATCGCGATCGGTACATGGCGGCAGCGATTCACGTAGGCGTGAAACTGCCCCTCGTAATTGATCAAAAAGCATTCTTCATCGGCGCCTCGAATCGGCAGCAGGAATTTTGTCGATTCGCCTGGTTGCAGCTCGTTGGTGAGCGCGACTTTGTAGCGAATCCGAGGATGCGTACGCTTTGCCTGGCGTCGTCTGCCGTGAGCGTTGGAAGCCGGCGCGCCATGGCGATATTTGCGTGTCATCGAGAGGAGAGTGTTGACGAGCGAACCGTGGCTGTCCAGCGGCGGGAGAAAGGACAGGCGGGCAAAAAGCGAGAGTACAGACAAGAAACGCGAACAGCCGGATCTTTACGGGTCGCCGCGATAATGGTCTCGGTCTTTCTACTCGCCTGAAGCTCTTGCCGTCTTTTCATTCAGCCCTTAGCATCTGGGATATCCAATTCGATGCCGCCAGTTTAGCCGTCAGGGGGCATATCCGCGGAAGTGATGGAAAAGCCGAAGATCAGAGCGGTGGAAGCATTGCCCGTCGAGCAACAGGGCCAAACTTTCGTTTTGTTGCGCGATCCGACCGGTATCGCGCCCGAGCCGATCCTCATCGGGATGGGTGCCTATTTCCTTGTCGCTCAAATGGATGGTAATAACGAGCCTCTCGATCTTCAGGCGGCATTTACGCGGCGCTTCGGCGAAATCCTGCCGTCGGAGCAAATTCAACAGCTCATCGAGGCCCTGGATCGGGCTTACTTCCTCGATTCGGCTCGATACGCGGAGCGGGTGCGTGCGGTGGCTGCGGAGTTCGCCCGCAATCCGGAGCGGCCGGCCGCGTTGGCTGGCCTCGCGTACGAAAAGGATCCGATTCAGCTTCGCCAGGAGATTGCCGGGTACTTCCGTCGTCCCGGTGCTCCCGGCGAGATTCCGACTCCTTGCAGCGACGGCTCCGGGCTGAGTGGGTTGATCTCGCCCCATATCGATCCGCGCCGCGGTGGCGCCGCCTACGCTCATGCGTATGCAGAGTTACTGACCCGCGAACGTCCTGAGTTGGTCGTTATTCTGGGCACCTCTCATTATGGCCTTGGGCCGCAGTTGTTCACCGCGACGCGTAAGAACTATGCCACTCCGCTCGGCATCGTCCGGACCGAGCGTGAATTCGTTGCGCGCCTGGCCGGGCGATACAAACAGGGCGCTCTGTTCGAGCAGGAGTTGCTGCACCGCAACGAGCATTCTATCGAGTTTCAGGCGCTATTTCTGGCCTGGACGTTGGGTACTATGGGTTATGCGGTCGTGCCAATCCTGGTCGGCTCATTTCACCAGATGGTTTTGAGCGGTGAGACGCCAGCCAATGATCGGCGCGTGGGCGGTTTTCTGGAGGCCTTGCGCGCCGAGCTTCAAGCAGAATCGCGCCGTGTGCTGATCATCGCGGGAGTCGACTTTGCCCATGTTGGCAAGAAATTCGGCGATTCGTTCAGCGCCGATGAGAAAGTCGCGCAGTGGGTCAAGCACGAGGACCTGGCACTCATCGACAATATCAAACGTGGCGACCCGGACGGCTTTTTTGCCGATGTTGCCAAGGACCGCGACGCACGCAAGATCTGTGGCTTGTCACCCATGTACATGCAACTCGAACTGCTGCGCGACCATCCGGCTCGCCTGCTGATGCACGATATTGCGATGGAACCGCAGACCGAATCAGCAGTCTCATTCGCAAGCCTCGCCATTGAATAGCTCGCTGAAGGAACCGCACCCACGCTGTGCGTTGAGTCCTCGCTGGTGCTCAGATAACAGAAGAGCAACGCGCCCATCTGTTATTCCGAGCAAAGCCGAGGAATCGGAGTTTACCCTGAGCGCGCTTCGCGCGTGAGGGCGAAGCGGATGCACTGATCCCACAGACTCCTGCGACAACCTGTTTGATCCGAAATGCTTTCCGCGAACTTTTTCAGCTCGTCCGCCGGATAATGTCAACGAATTCCAGACCCAGGCCACACTCCTAGCAGGGTGCGGAAAAATCTATTTGCCTATCAAAGTCTTTCCGCACCCTGCGATAAAACTGGCTACCTTCCTTTTTGATTCGCACCTCGCGGACTCGTTAGCTCGCTCCGCCTTTCGGCTCCGCTAGTGTTTAGTTCTCCCCCGCTGGGGGAGACTACAGAGAGGGAAAGCAGGGTGCGGAAGGCCTTTTTCCGCACCCTGCTAGCCGCCGTGTTTTTTCAGAAAGGCGCGGACCTGCTTGACCGCCTCCTTCGCCGCCTCCGGCGTTTTCCATTCAGCGACTACCTCAATGTGTGGATTTAACCGGGCGATCTCGGCTGAAATCTCGGCTGGATGATACATGTCGCTGCCGTTGAGCAGGATCATCGGCGTCGTGCAGAACGCAACGAAATCACGCGAGACCGTGAAGACAAAGTCGCCGCCATACATGTTTTCGCGAAAGCTCGCCAATGCCTTGTCATCCAACTCGGGGCGTTGCGCCCTCAATTCTTTAGCCCAACCGTCGAACATTTCGCGGAACGCGTCCCGATTGTCCTTGAGTCCGATCGGATTCTGGAGCACCGCGGCGCTCACCCGCGCGGGCGCTGTTTTGATCATGCTGAAACAGTAGGAGCCGCCAATACACCCGCCCATGATATGGCAGCGCCGAATCCCAAGATGATCGAGCAACGCGAGATGATCCGAGGTATAAGTATGCCACCCGTCGGCCGCGCCAATCGGTCCACGCGAACGGCCCGCATTCCGCTGATCCATCGCGATTACGCGGAAGTCCTCGGCCAACTCGACAGTCGGATCAAACGGACTGCGATGCCAGAACTCGCTACTCGAGCGCATCCCGCCAGGCGCGAACAACAGCAACGGATGACCGGCACCATATTCCTCGTAGTACAGCGATACGCCAGCACGTTCGAATGATGGCATCACAACCTCCCTAATCAGAAGCAAGCGAGAGGAGACCAGTCAGAAAGGAAAGACCGGACTTTTTGGCCGGCTCCGGCTCTTTTCAGCTCTCGCCAAATCCTCGCCAATCGGCTTTCCAATACGACAACCAAGGAACTCCACAGCCGTTGTTAATTCGAAATGTGGCCGACTGCAAGCGAAAGTGCCGTGCCCGCTTCGCGCGAGTTGGCCACTTCCTGCTTTGATCAGCGTTCGCGCCCTTGACAAGCTCGAATCTTATCAGGCATTCGGGCAACAACTATTAGGAGGTGCGCAGGCATGGTGCTGGTGTGGGCGTCTGGATTGTTATGGATGTTATTTTTTCTTCTGACGAGTTTGTCATCTGCTAGCGATTTGTCACGCGCGAGCGTCACTGCTAATGCCGACCGTAATGCGGCAAGTGCGAGCATAGCGCCTGGGACCAGCATCACGATGCAGAACTGGCGCCAATATAGTCAGTTCATGTCCGATGGCATGCGGGAACTTTTCGAAGGCAAGTATTTTTGGAAGATGCCTGCCGATGTGGAGCTGGACGTCGGCCAGACCGTCATTCATCCGTTGCCCAAGGGTTATCTCGAAGCCACGGAGCAGGCACGCAGTCAGACCAAGATTACCTCGCTGCCCAACGGCGGATTGAATATTGACAGTTATTTCGGCGGAACTCCCTTTCCAGATCCGTCCGAACCGCACATTGGCTGGAAGATTCTGGCAAATTTCTGGTTCCGCTATTTTCCGCATCTCGTCGTCAACGCGCCCGAAAACCTGGGGTTTTCCTGCGCCCTCGACTCTTACGGGAGCGTCAACTGCGTCAAGGGTCTCTGGGTCTATCGCCAACTCTCATTCAATACCGATCCCGGCGTCCCACGGACAATTTCCGGCAGCCAGGGAAAATTCTATACGACCTGGTTCATGATTCAGGAGCCTGAGCAGCAGAAATATACTGCAATGCTGACTATTGGCTATAGTGATCTCTCCAGGCCTGAAGACCTCTATACTTTTGTTCCCGCTTTGCGCCGCGCTCAATTGCTCTCTGCCGCGGCGCGCTGCGCGGCCTCAGGTTCCGACACCACACCTGACGATAACCGCTTCGGGTTCGATGGTAACCTTGCGGATTTTGACGCGACGCTGGCCGGCGAGAAGACGATTCTGTCCCAGATGGATGTAGGAACATCCGGGGCGGAGTTTCCGGCCAACTATGATATGCCGCTGGGCTGGCCCAAGCCTTCCTGGGGCAAGTGGGAGCTGCGCGACGTGTACGTCCTGGATGTGCGAAAGATCCCCTCCAAGGCCGCCGGTTATTGTTATGGCAAGCGGATCATGTATATCGACCGGCAATTCTACGGGGCGCTGTGGCTGGATCTCTATGATGCCACGATGCGGAAGTGGAAGTTCGCTTTGGTGCAGCCGATCGTGCTCATGGTGCCGGGGCTCGGGCTGCAGAATTCAACTGGCGCGGCGTATATCCATTTTTGGGACGTCCAGAAAAACCATGCGACCTTCGGCGGTCCCAATGATGGTCACGGTTACGACGTGCTCATCAACGAAGACGCTCCGAGGCAGTACCTTGATCTGGAGAGATACACAACGCCGGGGGGATTGAGCGAAATTATGCGTTAGCGCTCTACCGCCGTATCAATTCGCCAATGCGCCGGCCGCAAATAAAAAGGCCGGGGCCTGCCGCTGCCAATCGTTACCTGCTGATCGCTTCACTCGAGCCGCTTTATCGAGGAATGAAGATCAGATAGGCCAACCCGCCAGCCGAAACGAGCAGCAGCGGGTTTAGCGCCGCCACGGAAGTATCCCGAATGTTACTGTCGCGATCGCCAATCCCATAAAGTTGGTATCGACAGCCGCGCAAGGGCGTACGTGCCAGACAGCATGAGCCCAACGGCAACCGGCGCGAGTTCACGCTGCAGAGCCGTGCGCCAGCGCAATTGGGATAATCGGTACCACAGGCGATAGGCGAAGAACGTCAAAATGCAATCGGGCAGGAAAAACGCCACTCCCACCACCACCGCCCGTGGCCAAGTCGGAAAATTTGATCTGGTAGGAATACTCGCCGACCAGATGCTCCTGCGTCATACGGTTGCGCCAGACCGCCAGCGCAGCCTTGACCGTAACCTTTCCGCCAATCAATTTCACCGAAGTTCACCAGTACCTTTTCGATCGCGATTGCCGTTCACAATGCTGAGCAGGTTTTGGCCTTGGCGCCGGTCTGCAGCAGCGCCGGGAACACCTGCGTGAGCTCTCGAAACTTTGTGTCAGAATCACGTTGGGCGTGTCGCGTTCATCCATGTGAGTAGATCATGCGCATGCTGCCGGCCTTCTCGCGATCCATCAGATCCTGTGCCTCATTCGCGCTGCCGCTCTAATCTATCGAGCCCGAAGGTTCAGTCGAGGTCGTCGACAGATGGTTGGGCACAGGTCCGAATCTATGAGCAGATCTGATTCAACAACCGCGCATAGCTTGCAGTGCGATAATTTCGCTTATTCGGTGCCGCTTCAAGAATCACGAAAGCCGCAGCGAGAGGTGGCGCCTACACGCGGTCTACATTGAGAGAATAGGGCTTACTCTCTGAAAGAACTGCCGGAGCTTGTAAACGAGTTGCTGGCGCCCCCTGCGGGATTCGAACCCACGACCCCAGGATTAGGAATCCTGTGCTCTATCCATCTGAGCTAAGGGGGCTGGGTTGAAGAATAAACGGTTTTTTGCCCCGCAGGCAACCCGGGGGAAATTGGCGGCCGCAACTCACCCTGGTCGTCCTGATTGCTAGATGCGCCGATGCAAGCAGCGGCTGCAGCGAGGCGAAGCTTCGATAGAAGAAGCGCGCGCGGCCATTTACAGCCGCTATCCGAAGACCGTCAAGAGTATGGCGGTCATTTCGGGGACCCCCAAAACGGTACTGCCCAAGATTCGCAGGATCCCTGGAAACCGTGCGCCCGAGCGTATTTGGCTTCTTTGCGACGCAGGGACCGGTCAGTTTCGAAGACCGGATGACTAATATCCGGCTGCTGGGTCGGGAAGTGTTGCCGGCTGTGCGCGAATACGGCAAGGAATTAGGGCTGCTCGATCCATTCGAGCGTGAGCCCGGTTCGCGCCCATATGTTACGGGGACGCCGCGAGCCGCTCGTGTCGGTCCCCAAGTCGCGCGCAGCGGCCGCGAATTGATACGTCGCCCGGATCGTTTGTCGGCGTCCTATAACGAGCTTGTCCGTCATCCCGACGGCTGTGGAGGGACCGCCCGCCGATGGCCGCGCGCTGGCGGAAGCCGTCGCAGAAAACCCACGCCCCATTGGAGCTTCTGCGCAAGCACGCGAGGTCTGAGAATGCGCCCCGAAGATGGGGCCCGATGCTCAGGATAACGGAAACGGCTGTCGCTGGGATGTTACTCAGCCTTAGGGACCGCAGGCTGGCGCGGAACTTGGCTGAGGTTGGGCCAGCTCATGCCGCCAGCCGCTGGCCCAACGCAAGTTTATTATCGTGGACCTACGAGATCGGTAGCTTGTTGAGCAGGCTCAGAGTTTCATCCTCGACGATCTCGCCAATCCGGGATGCGTATTTCGCCATCTCTGAATCGGACAGCGCAGCTTGGATCGCGGCCTCGTTCGGCAACTCCCATAGATCGACCACCGTGTTGAGGCGGCCGACGACGCAGGCGTAGCTCCCGAGCAGCTTCCATCCGTGCTTACCAACGACCGGAGTCAGGCTGTTCAGTAGCGAAACAAAATCCTGGAGTTTTCCCGCGTGCAGCTTGATCGATGCTTGTAAATAGACCATGGCAAATGCCTCCTTCCTCAAGGAAAAAAGTACTACCCGATAGGCAGCTTGGTTAATAACGTCGAAGTTTCATCCTCGATAATCTCGTTGATCTGGGATGCATATTTCTGCAATTCCGAATCGGATTGCACAGCCTGGAGCGCACTCTCGTTCCGCAGCTCCCAAAAATCGACGACTGTGTTCAGGCGGCCAACCACGCTCGCATAGCTGCCGAGCAGCCTCATGCCGTGCTTCGCCAGCGCAGGGGTCAGGGAGTTCAGCAACGAAACGAAATCCTGAAGCTTTCCGGGCCGCAGCTTGATCGTAGCCTGCAAGTAAACCATTGTCGTGCCTCCTTTTCTCCTCCGTATCGCCCACTGAAGAGCCGATGTCAAACGAACCGGTGCTTTCAGTCTGTCCTGGTCGGACACTTGGTCAGTGAGCGAGCATGAGGCGCACCACACCGTTACCGTTTTCCGAATCTGGCGTCCGCCATTCTGTCGGCACTTCGCTGTGGATTTTCGGGGTCGTCATCCCATTTCTCGGGATTCTCGCGGATGTAGTCGCGAATCCGCTCGAGTTCTCCCTCAGTTCGGACGATATGCTCATAGTAGTTTCTTTGCCACACCGGCTTGCCCGCAGACCCGCGGATTTGGTTGATGCGCTTTGCCGATACCGTCTTGAACGCATTGAGGATCGTCGGCAGAGGTCTTGTAGGGGCGGCTCTCGAGCCGCCCTCCTCGGCCTCGATGAATACGATCGCATGAAAATGATTCGGCATTAGGATCCATTCATCGGTCTTAGTGCCATGCGTAGTCTCCATCTGTTCGCGCCACGTCTCAGCCACAACTTCCCCGGAAGGGCTCATCGCCATCATTCCATCCTGAACCCTGCCGAAGACGCACACTCGTTTATGTGAGCAAATCGTGACGAAGTACGCGCCGGGATCACTGTAGTCATAATCCTTCAGCCGCAGACGATGGCGGCGTAGTGCAATTCGCGCGGCGACGCTCGGAGAAGAAGGCGGCTCGAGAGCCGCCCCTACAAGAGTTGGCCCACGGCAGTTGGACGTCAAAACGGGATCTAGCCTATGCCTGGACGGCATCATTGCGTCACCACTACCTGCACGGCGCAGGGGCCGTGCGGATTCGTGCCGAGCTGAAAACGGACGCGATCTCCCGGTTTGAGATCGTTGAAATCGGCGTTAATAACCTCGGCGTGGAAAAAGAAAAAGGTCTGACCCCGGCTGCCAGGATCGGAGCTGGCGATAAAGCCGAAGCCCTCTTTCAACGTCTGGATTGTACCTTCGAATGAGTTGGCTGATGTTACTTGTTCGCCCAAAGCCGGAGTGGCGGGGCCGAAATCTTTGCGCGGTACGAACAGCGCGTTAATTAAAGGGTCATTGCGGCGCGTGCGATCTTCAATGATGTTGCTCATCAGAACCGGATAGGTTACCTCACTGAGCAGCCATTGCGACGTACGCGTCTCCCGCTCTTCGCCCTGGTCGCCGATGTATTTGAAATCCCAACCAAGGACCATGACTCTTGCGCCTACGGTGTTAAGCTTCCGCGCCAGTGGCACATAATCCCCATCACAGGCGATGAGCACGCACACGTTAAAACGCTTGTAGATCGCCTGCTCGAACGCTTCGAGCGCGAACCAGACGTCAATGCCGGTCTCCTTCTCGGTGGAAGCCGGGAGGTAATGGGTAGTTATTCCTTCACGGACCAGGACGTCATCAAATAGTCTCTCGCCATAAAGCTGATTGCGGTTTTGTGCCTCACGGGCTGAGTAGCGGCCGCGAAAATAATGCGCGTCGACGATCTGGCAGTAGCGCTCGTCGACTCCTTCGAGCGTGGCGACCTGCTTTCGGATGAAGTCGTGCAGACCAGTGATGTTTATCCGCGCGCGACGCTGATGGTGGTAAAGATAGTAATTGCTGACGTGTGAAAAGAAATTGCCATCGTAGAAGACGCCAACTCTCGTCAGCTTGTTATCCGCGTCACTCATCGCCATGCTCCTGCTGCGGGGATCTCCGGCGCAAGCGAAATTATCATGACTCAAGCAAACGGCGGAAGTTGAACCTTGTCACAGCGCATGCACTGTGCGAATCCGCCGTTGGATCGCGCCGCGACCCAGGACAACTGCCTCGTTAGCGCTAGGTGGCCAGCAATGCTACGGTGATGTTGAATGGAATTGCCCGTTATCTTGACGCCCGGCGAAGACGGCTTCGTGATTGCGGAGTGCCCGGTGATCCCCGGCTGCATCAGTCAGGGGCGCTCGCGCGAAGAAGCACTTGAGAATATCCGCGAGGCCATCGAGCTGTGCCTGGAGAACCAGGCAAGCGAAGGATGGGAGTTACCCTCGGAATTCGAGATGGTGCGGCTCGCTGTCGCTAAATGAGCCAACATAATGGTGGCGAACCGATTACTCTCCCTAACCTCTCCGGGCGTAAGTACATCGCGGCCCTCGCGAAACTCGGCTACCGGCAAGTTCGACAGAAGGGGAGCCACGTCCGGCTGGTTTGCGAGGGACGAAATCCCGTAACTGTCCCGCTACACAGTACGCTGGATCGCGGCACGCTGCGCAGTATTATTCGGACGGTGGACGTGACGGTTGAAGAGTTTGTGGCGCTCGTACGTGGATAGCAGTCGTCAGCGGTGGCAAGTTCCCGCCGGTTAAAGCACGCCGAGCGCGCGCAATTTTTCAATCTCATCGCGATCGCAGCCGCTCCATTCGAGTACCTCGCTGGTATGCTCGCCCAACTCAGGTGCGCGGCGGCGATAGTTCATATGAGGTTGCTCGCCGTCGCCGGCTACGGTGCCCGGATAGAGCAGGTCGCGGCCGAGTTCCGGATGATGAATCGCAGCGAAACTGTGGCGCGCGGTGAAATGCGGATCGGTCAAGTTATCTTCCGGCCGCCGTATTGGTGACCAGGCGAGCCCCAACGCTTGCGCCCGCTCGAACACTTCCTGGGCGGGCAGACGTGCAACGAGCTGCTCGATCAGATCGTTGCGATAGGTATACGCGGCGCGCGAATCCTCTTTCTCTAATTGCTTATATTCCGGAGTCTTGAGTACATGCTCTATACCGACCTGATCAGCCAGTTCGGCAAACGCGCGCGCCTCGCGTTCGAAGGGGCTCAGGCTCGCCAACATGTAAACATCGTCGCGGCTCTTTGACAGCCGGAACTGAGTAATGTGAGGGAACGCATGCCGCGCGGTCTGCCGCAGCACCACCTGCCCGTTGTAGATATAGCTCGGAATCGCGATCTCAGTGCAGGTGTTCACCGCTTCATGCACCGAGACGTCGATGAACTGCCCCTCTCCGCTCAGATCGCGAAAATTCACCGCCGCCAGGATAGCGATAGCGGCATATTCGCCTGCGACATGATAGGCATGCCACATCGCCGGCGCGATCGGCGGCGTGTCATACTCGAGATTCGCATCGGGATCGTAGCCGCATACCGCCATTATCCCGCCCATTGCCATCTGCGTGAGGTCGGTCGACTTCAGCGCGCGATAAGGCCCTGTCAGTCCGAAAGGCGTGATAGTGCAAACGATCAGTGATGCATTCTGCGACGCCAGTTCGCGCCATAACTCGAGCCGCTGCTCAACCGTCTCGATCTCGCCGGAGAGCAGCACGATATCGGCCTTTGCCGCCATTCGGGCGAGCAACGGCCGTGTCGCCGTATGGTCGAGGTCGAGCGCCGCGCTTTTCTTGTTCAGATTGTAGCGCCAGAAGAAAACGCTCCGGCTGTCTCCTCCCCCGTTGTTTGACACGGGCGAGGATGCACTAGGCGGAGCGTCAGCGGAGCCGAACAAATGCGTCCGCGCGGTGCGTATCGCAGAAGGAGGGGGTGCCGCAAATGGTCCGATTCGGCGTGACGGCGAGCCTTCGCGTGGCTCCAGCTTGATGGCGTCGATGCCAAAGCCCGCCAGCAACATTGCCGCATAGTCGCCGAGCTCGTTGCCGATTTCCAGCAAGACTAGTTCGTTGAGCGAGGAGCCCAGGCTGGTTTGGGTTTTCAAATCACGTCCTCCTGCCTCAGCGCTGCCAGTTCATCGGCGGTCAGTTCGAAGAGTTCGCGGTAAACGTAATCATTGTCCTCGCCCAGCTTCGGCGCGGCCCGTCCGGTCAGCCCGCCAACATCCGCGGGAGAACGCGACAGCTTCGCCGGGAAACCTTCGATCGGCCATGTGCCGATTTCACTGTGAGGCAGGTCCACGTAATATCCGCGTGCTTTGAGTTGCGGATCGTGATCGAAGCGGTCAGGGGCCTTCTGCACTACCCCGGCCGGAATTTCATGCGCCTGCAGCCGCATCATCAGATCATAGCGGTCCTCGAGTACTGTACAGGAAGTGAGCTCCCGGTCGAGTTCGTCTTCGTTTGCCTTGCGCCCGGCGGCGTTAGCAAATCTGGCATCGAGTGCCCATTGCGGCGAACCCAGTTCCTCGATCAGGCTGCGCCACTGCTCGTCGGATTGCACCGAAATAGCTATCCAGTTGTCCTCGCCCTTGCAGCGGTAGGCGCCATGCGGCGACCAATCCAGGTATGGCATTCGATTGCCGTAACGGGAGGTCGGCTTGCCGGTTAGCTGATACTCCAGCAGTGAAGTGCCGGTAAGCATCATGCCGGTTTCGGTCTGCGACAGGTCAATATAAGCGCCGACCCCGCTTTGCCGCTGACGGCGCAACGCCGCCATCATCAGCATCGCGCCGAAATAACCGGGTGAATGATCGAGGTAAGAGTAGCCCCATCCGGCCGGCGGATGCGGCTCCGGCAGACCGGACATAAAGGTCAGGCCAGACATTGCCTGTGCGGTGGGTCCGTAGCTGACGTAGTTCTTGTAGGTGCCAACTTTTCCTACCCCGGTGGTCTGCATATAGATAATCCGGGGATTCAGCCTACGCAGTTCCTCGTAGCCGAGATTCCATTTGTCCATTTGGCCGGGACTGAAGTTCTCGCAGATTGCATTGGCCTCGCGCACCATTTGGCGCAGCAGGTCACGTCCCTTGGGATGATTGAGATTGAGCGTGATGCCGTACTTGCCTGGATTGGTGTTGTTGTAATACCCGCCGCGATCAAAGTTCCCGCGGATACCATGGCTGCGCGCGGCTCCCTGGCTGCGGCCGCCCTGCGCAGTTGCATGATCGGGCGCGAACGGTTGCATGTAGCGGAGAAAGTCGACGGCGGCTGGATGACGCCATTCGATCCGGATTACCTGGGCGCCGAAACTGGCGAGGATGCGAGTTGCCTGCGGACCCACCTGCAACCAGGTTAGATCGATGATCCTGACGCCCGCCAGCGCCGATCGCCTGGTGTTCTCATTTTCTGCCATCAAATTTCTGCCTCATCTGTCACTAATAATCTGCCTCTTCGGTGGCACAGGCTTCCAGCCTGTGTGGTTTTCTTCTCCGAAGAAATCACAGCCTGGAAGCCTGTGCCTTGAGTTTATACATTCGCAAGTTTCGACCTGCGGTCTGCGTATCTCTATAAAGGCTCCGAGATGTCCGTACATCCCCGTCTATCTGCGTCGAGGTGCATTCCGGAATCAGTATGACAGGCTTTGCAGCCTGTCATTTCTCTTGTTCTCGACGCGACATCTCTAAAGCGGACTCGGAATCAAGAATCAACACGTTCCAACGCACTTGCCGAAATGCTTCTCCTATCCGCGGAGACCCGCGGTGAAGCGCGGCCTACCACACTGAGCGCAGATGCTCCATCTCCGCCGCTACAAAACCACCCATCGCGCATGCTCATCCTCAAAACGAAACAGAGTTTAGCGCAAGCCCACAATAGTCAGAACGGATGACATCGTCACTCGTCTCTTATTCTCGACGCGCTATCCAAATCGGAATCAGAATCAAGAATCAACACGTTCCAACGCACTCGCCGAAATGCTTCTCCTATCCACCCGCGGAGAAGCGCGGCCCGGATACCAAGCGCAGATGCTCCATCTCCGCCGCTACAAAACCACGCTCCGCTGGCATGGTCATTCCTCAAAAACGAAACAGAGTTTAGCGCAAGCCAACAATAGGCAGAACGGGTGACATTGTCACCCGCTCCCCGGAGTCTCTACCTTCGACATAATTTCTGTATAGGGCTACGGCGGGTATCAGTCGTCTTACGCGCCAACGGCGCGGAGCGTATCAGCCCAGGGCAACGCCCTGGGAGACTGTGCCGAATAAAAGAGCTTCGCCCTGTAAGGGCGGAGGTGAGCCACGATTCCCCGCGCCCCTTCAGGGGTGCCAGAAAATGATCCGTCGAAACCACCCCGGGGCGTTGCCCTCGGCTAACATGCACCGGCGCCTTCTGCGCCGGAATCACAGGCTGGAAGGCTGTGCCACTCAAGCAGAGTTCATCGGGCCTACGACTTCAATAGATCGCGCGCGATCACGACCCGCTGGATCTGGGACGTGCCTTCGTAGATTTGCAACAGCTTGGCATCGCGCATCAGCTTCTCGACCGGATATTCCTTCATATAGCCATAGCCGCCGAAGATCTGGACGGCGTCGGTCGTGATTTTCATGCAGGCATCGGCGCTGAACAGTTTCGCGTAGCTGGAAATCGCGTTGGGCGCCTGGCCGCGGTCGACCAGCCATGCGGCCTTGTAGGTAAGCAGGCGCATCGCCTCAATTTCAACCGCCATGTCGGCCATCATGAATTGAATCGCCTGGAAATTCGCAATGGGCTGGCCGAAAGCGCTGCGCTGACGCGAGTATTTGAGGCATTCGTCAAGCGCACGTTGCGAAATGCCAATCGCGATTGCACCGATCTCCGGACGGCTGCGGTCGAAGGTCGCCATTGCATATTTGAAGCCTTCGCCTTCTGTGCCAACCAGCGCATCAGCCGGGATCCGCACTTCATCAAAGATGATCTCTCCGGTATCTGCGGCGCGCTGGCCCAGCTTGCCATGCATGCGGTTGCGTGTAATACCCGTCAGCTCTGCCGGGAACACAAAACATGAGATTCCCTTGTGCTTGAGACGTTTGTCGTAGGTGGCAAAAGCGACTAACCAATCCGCGACCGAGCCGTTGGAGATAAAGTGCTTGGTGCCGTTTAGGATGAAGGAATCACCTTCGCGCCGATAATTGGTACTGAGGGCGGCGACGTCGGAGCCGGCGCCGGGCTCAGTAATCGCGAATGCGCAGAGCGTCAGCTTCGCAACCATCGGAGCGAGATATCTACGCTGCTGCTGCTCGTTCCCTGCCAGCGCGATCGGCAAAGTACCGAGCTCGTTCGCACCAACGAAATTGGCGATACCGGCGCAACCGTAGTTCAGTTCTTCGAGAATGAGGCTCGAATCAAGCACGCCGAGTCCGGGTCCGCCCAGCTCGCCAGGCACACCGAGGTTCATCAATCCGGCAGCAAAGGCCTTCTCGCAGATATCGCGAGGAAAGATTTCCTTTTCATCGTATTCGCGCGCCCGCGGGATTATTTCCTGTTCGCTGAATCGGCGCGCGAGCGCTTTCAACTCCTGCTGCTGCTCAGTAAGGTCAAACCCGATCATCGCGATTCTCCTCCCGCGTGGCTGCGTTAGCCGGTAAACTAGCAATGACCGGTTTGGATGTTAATTGGCACCTCTGTTGACAATCGCTCGCCACCCTATGTGTTCCGTCACCGCCGCGAAGCACGCAAGCCTGAGCCGCGACACGGAGGGCTCGCTTGCGAGCCCGTAGCGAGGGAGTCGGCGCGCGCAGCGCTAACAGTCTGGAGCGGCGACCGATGCCCGGTCGTTGGAGAACTTGAAAAAACCCTGGTGGGCGGCTATGACGGCTTGGGAACCAGGACAACAGGCTGAAGGTTGTCCCACATAAGGAGAATCCGATGTCAGTCACTCTTATCGCCAAGATCAAAGCGAAACAGGGCAGCGAGGGTCAGCTTGAAGAGGCCTTTCACGACATGATCAAGAAGGTTCGCGCGGCGGAACCCGGATGTCAGGCTTATATCCTGCACAAAGCGAACGACGATCCTACCCAGTTCGTCTGGTACGAGACTTACGCCGACCAGGCCGCTTTCGATAACCATCGCAAGACCGAGCATATGAAAGAAATGGGTGGACGCATCGCTAACCTGCTCGACGGTCGTCCCCAAATCGAAATGCTGACCGAACTCGACCGCAAGTAGGAACCTAGGCGGGGATGCCTGCTCGACAGGCGAGAAACGGGGAGCGAGAGCTGGCGCCTAGTTGCATAATTTCGCGAGCAAACGGGTGCGTGATTGGGCTGTTCGAATCGTCCATCGCGCACCCCGAGAAGTTTGACCCCTCCCCCTGACCAGGGGGCTGATCATTACCCATAAGTACGATGCTGGGCACTGGTCACATGGAGCGCGATGGCGGTGGCGGCGTTGGCCGC
>WNFC01005851.1_pt1 | contig 28667 bp, 14 predicted proteins | sample 5400541 | NCBI WGS metagenome assembly WNFC01 (sample SAMN13153342, study PRJNA577476) | soil metagenome | isolation source: 120 cm saprolite under Douglas fir tree site 2 hole 2 replicate 1 | place: USA:California | collected 2015-04-18
CGTTTGCAGATTCGTGCTGAACTAAAGCGGCTTTTGGCGGGTTATCTGCTGATTTTGTGGTCGATCTGAGGGTTGTCGTCCGATCAGTTGCTGAACTGCCCTTGGCGAAACAGGCCGGCAAAACTCCACTCAAGTGCTCCTCCCTGAACAAGTTATAACTGGTCATTATCCCTCACGGAATTTGCAGGTCTCTGCTGAACTCTCAAGTTCAGCAACTGATCGGCCAAAAATCAGCAACTGATGCGGCGGCGTACAACTGGTCTGTGCTCTCTAACCGCTTATCCTGTCCGGCCACGCAAAAAAATCGCGAAAATTAAACGGCTTCCATCTGAGATTGGGCTAAAACGTGCGTCATATAGATGTAACAATGCTAAAACCTCGGATCGCATCTCTAAATCATGAGGAGGCTTTCCTCCAGCGCTACACGCGTCTCCACTCTTGGGCGCTCCGGTTGGTGCAAAATGATCAGGAACTAGCCGAAGACTTGCTCCACGATGTTTTCCTTCAATTTACGGTAAGCCAGCCCGATCTGAACTCGATCGATAACCTCGACGGTTATCTGCGCACGATGCTCCGTAACATGCACCTGTCGCAACTGCGTCGAGCATCTCGCATGCGCGAAGCTACACGCCCGCTGATTGACTACGAGTCTGCTACCGCAGGACTGGAAACACTGAAGCATAAAACTGAGATTCAAGCGAGCGATGAATTGCGCCGCATCTGCGAATACGCCCTCCTGCGCAAGAACACATCTAAGGCAGGCAGCGTTCTAATCCTGCGCTTCTTCCACGGGTATTATCCGGCAGAGATTGCTCAAGTCTTGCACAAGAGTCGCGGTGTCGTAGATGAGGCTCTACGGACGGCGCGCGCCGAAGCGAAAGCATACCTTTCCGATCCTAACTCTCTTGCTTTCATGACTGAGAAACCAACAGAGGAACCTGTCGCCTTTAGCAGCGCGCGAGATGACGAGGACGTGTTACTTAGTCTGCGTGAACTAATTTTCCGTGCGCCTACTGGAAAATGCATCACGCTCGATGACTTGCATGAGTTGTTTAGGGCGAAAGACCCAGAAGGCATCGACTGTCGGACTCTTGCTCACATTGTGAGCTGCGAGGTTTGCTTGGATGCTGTTAATGAGATGCTGGGCTTGCCGCTCTTATCCACACGCCAGCCGGGAAAGACTCTGCGTAAAGACATGCGCTCGCACAAGAAGTCGGGAGGCGGTGGCCCGCCCACAGGCGGGAGCAGCACCGGTGGTGGAGGTATGGACAGATTCGTAAGTCGTCATCGCAAGCGACTAAAGGAAGTGCTTGAGCACCATCCGCAAGAACTGCGCATCTCGGTTAACGGCTTCATTGTGGGTGCGCACACAGTCAACTCGGAGCTGAGCAAACAAACACTCACCGTTAACCTGGAAGAGCGGATCAGTTTTGTCGAGATCTTCAGCGAGCGAGAAGTGCGATTGCTCTTCTGTGGCATCGAGCCGCCACCAGACGGCCCCGGCGCATATAAGGAAGTGGTCCGCCTTAACGAAGGGCGTACTCTTGAACTGAATTTGGATTTCGCCGAGAGCCATCCACAGATTCATGTGGTGTATCACGATCCGAGCTACCAAGTGGCGCCGGTGACACAAGCGGACAGCAGAGGCACCGAGGACACCGCGCCCGCATCTGCTCCAGGAGAACCTCGCTCCCAAAAAGTCATAGCATTACGCGAGCGGCTTACCTCATTAGTGAAATCGCTGCGGGCCTCGTTAGTTAATCCGCGTTTCTGGCTGCGGCCGGCCACGGTGGCTGGATTGTTCGCTTTGATTCTGATCGTTGGCCTGGCAGTTCTGTATTGGCGCGTGCCCACACCAACTGTCACAGTCGCCGGTGTGCTTCAGAAGGCGATCGCCGCTGAGCAAACTGACGCCACCAGGGCTGATCAGATTCTCCATCGCACGATCGACCTGGAAGAGAAGAATGCGAAAGGCGAATTGATCACGCGACGAAGAATTGAGGTGTGGCAGAGCGCGGAGAAAGGAATTACTGCGCGCCGACTCTACGATGACCATGGGGCACTTCTCGCTGGCGATTGGAGACGAGCAGATGGCGTTCAGACAATCTATCATCACGGCGCACAGCCTAAGCTTAAGCTCACGCCTGACAGCAAGGAATTGGCGGCAGTCACTTTCGATAACGTCTGGCAACTTTCACCTTCCGCCAAAGAATTCTCATCGCTAATCGGAAGTGCTGACGGAACACGACTGGAAGAGAAATCGAACAGTTATGTAATTAGCTTTGCGGGCAGCGTTCCCACAAATGCCCAGGGACTAGTCAAGGCGACACTTGTACTCGCGCGCACTGACCTGCATGCCACCGAGGAGACTCTTCTCCTGCAGCAAGGGAACGAGATGCGCGAGTACCGTTTCGTGGAGGCGAGTTTTGAACGTCATGCGCCTTCGACAGTAGCGCCAGCAGCTTTCGATCCTGATCCAGATTTAGTAAGTTCCGCAGAAAAGCGTGTCGAGCCTGCGAAGGAAAAGAACGCGGTGTTGCCATCGCAGCCTCTCGCGGTGCCAGCTCCTGCAATGGCAACCCCCGAGTTGGAAGTCGAGGTGCTGCGTCTCTTGAATCAGGTCGGCGCAGATGTTGGCGAACAAGTGAGCGTGACGCGTACGCCACAAGAAGGGCTTCGAGTCGAAGGCGTAGTTGAAACCGATAAACGAAAGAGGGAGATTCTGGCTGCGCTCGCCCCAGTGAAAACCAACCTCGCGGTAAAGGTTGAGGTGCAGACGGTTGAAGAGGCCCTTTCGCGCCAATCAAAAAAACAGTCTTTGTCCGGTCCCGCCGCAATTACTTCGACTACAGCAACAGCTAACGCTATCCCGGTCGATGAGGAGCTGCGCCGTTATTTTGCTAAGCAGGGACTTTCGGGCGCGCAGATCGACGACGAAGAACGTTTGTTTGCCAGTCGAGCGCTGGGCCGATCGCTACGAGCGATACAGCACGCTTGGGCTATCAAGCGTCTCACAAGCCGATTCTCAGTAGAGGAGTTGCGAGCCCTTGACCCTGAGTCACGAGCTAAGTGGTTGGCGATGATTCGCGGTCATGCGCGAGCGATTCATCAGGAACTCGCCATGCTGCGCCAGGGTCTTATGCCGGTCTTTCCAATACCGGACGCTGGGCTTGCACCAAGCACGATCGATATCAGCGACGACAAAGCTCTCTCCGCAGCGGCGGAACGACTAATAGATTTGTGTTCGGCAAACGACACCGTACTTCGCTCGGCCCTCACGATTTCATCGGACACATCAAGAGCATCCAGCATAAAGACGTCACGGTTTTGGCGCTCCATTAACGACGCGGAGTCGTTAGCTGCAAGTCTTGCGAACAGTAGATAGGTTTCTATTACAAGTCAGTCGCCAATAGTCGATTGACCGTTGAAAGAAAGGAAGCGATGGCTATGTCCAGAGCAAAATTCCCCTACGGTTTATTGGCTTGTTGTCTTTGCCTGATGGTGTTCCAACTTACGGCGTACGCACAATCACCGACAGCCACCCTAAGTGGAACGGTTGTGGACCAAGATGGAGCGCTTGTGCCGGGTGCGAATATCACGGTGATTAACGCGGCAACAGGACAGCAACGCCAAGCGGTGACTAGCGATGGAGGGAACTTTACAATTCCTTTGCTGCCGCCAGCCACGTATACGATTCGCGTCGAGCACCAGGGATTTGCCCTTGCTGAGGTTAGAAATGTTGTGCTGAACGTCGGCGATCGGAAGGCGCTGCAGATTCAGTTGAAGGCGGGGGATGTTAGTGCGACTGTGCAAGTCACCATAGACGCGCCACTCATTAACGAGTCTCCAGGCGTAGGAACTGTAATCGACCGCCAGTTTGTTGAAAACTTGCCGCTAAATGGCCGCAGCTTCAACACACTACTGCAACTGACGCCGGGCGTCGTAATCGCGAGGTCTAATTCAAACTCACCTGGGCAGTTCAGTGTAGCTGGACAGAGAACAGACGCCAACAACTTCATAGTCGACGGCGTATCTGCAAACTTTGGAGTGGCCCCGACCGCAGGCGTGACCAACAGCGGTGTTGGTCAGACGCAAGCATTCAGTGCTCTTGGGGGCACGAGTAGTCTTGTTTCCGTGGAAGCCTTGCAGGAATTTCGAGCAGAGACGTCGTCATTCGCCGCAGAGTATGGCCGCTCGCCCGGTGGACAGATCATTCTCACCACTCGTTCTGGCACGAACGACTATCATGGCGGCATTTACGATTATTTTCGGAACGATGTGCTTGACGCAAATGACTGGTTCGCTAATGCGGCGGGCAAACCACGGTCGCCGGAGCGCCATAACGATTTTGGAGGATTCCTTGGTGGGCGTCTGGTTAAGAACCGAACCTTTTTCTTTTTCTCGTATGAGGGTGCCCGATTACGTCAGCCGCAAGCTCTCGTTACGAACGTTCCTTCGGCAGCATTCCGGTCTTTGGTTCCAGCGCAAGTGGCTCCTTTTCTGGCTGCGTTCCCACAGCCCAACGGACCGGTATCCGGAAATACCGCGAGGTTCACCGGCAGTTTCTCAAACCCCGCCACGCTTAACGCGACAAGTATTCGAATCGATCACAAGTTTAATGACCGACTCTCCATCTTTGGTCGATACAATAACGCCCCATCAAATACGGCGGCGCGAGCTGGCGTCCTGAGTCAAATCAACACTACATCGATAAATAATCAAACGTTGACAATTGGCGCAAACATGCTCTTCAACCCCCGATTGTCAAACTCGCTTCGAGGAAACTATTCGAGAGAGACTTCGAGTTTTGTAGAGACGCTGGATTCTTTTGGCGGGGCGGTGCCGCCGGCCCCTCAGTTGCTACTTGGTTCACTTTCGAGTTCGGATAATCTTGCTTCCTTCTTGCTACTTGGTGTGCCACTGTACGGCGTGGGGCCGAGCGGAAGAAATAAGTCTAGTCAGATCAATTTCGCCGATGACCTGTCTTTCACGACTGGGGCACATCAATTCAGATTCGGCACAGACTATCGGGCAATCAGACTTGATCATCACTCGTATGAACATCAACTGTTCTATCTAGCCATCCCAGCTGTGTTTTCCGCGACGGGCAAGGCCAATCTAAGCACCCAAACCGCCATACCAACACAGTTAGTTAGTCGTTCGATATCGCTTTATGGTCAGGACACGTGGAAAGTGAGGCCTCGCTTGACGCTTACTTACGGGCTTCGCTGGGAGGTGAACCCCGCGCCATCGCCGCGCGGAACGACTACCTTGGCTTCGTGGATCAATGTCGATAACCCGGCAGGAATTTCGCTTGCGCCAGTTGGCACACCCGTCTGGAAGACAACTTATGGTAACTTCGCGCCAAGAATCGGAGTTGCATACAGTCTGAACGAGAAGAACGACTTCATTCTCCGGGCAGGCTTCGGCTTATTCTATGATCTTGGTGTCGGCGAAGCTGGCCAAATGGCATCCAGTTTTCCCAACTTCGGTACTGGCTCCTTCCCAGGACTGTCCGTCCCTATCGCTGATCCGACACCTTTCCTCCCCGTCCTATCCCGTCAGCCGCCGTTTACGGGTACGATCGTCGCGTTTTCTCCCGACCTGAAACTCCCGCGTTCCTACCAATGGAATGCGGCCTTAGAGAAGTCGTTAGGAACCAAACAGGTCATCGCGGCAACATACGTGGGACAAACTGGAAGGAATCTCCTGCGTCAAGCCGCTATGAACCAACCGAATTCGAGCTTCGCACCCGGAAGCGTTTTCGACTTAACGGGGAACAGCTCTAGGTCCAATTATCATGCCCTACAGATGCAGTATCGACGACCTCTCGCGAAGCGGTTACAGGTGGTGATGAATTATACTTGGTCCCATTCGATCGATGACGTGTCCGACGACACTGTGCCGGTGATATCCAACGCTGTGTTCTCAAATCAGAGCGATCGCGCCTCGTCGAATTTTGACGTGCGACACAGCTTTTCGGGCGCCCTTAGTTACATGTTGCCCAGCGTAGGAAAGTCTGGACTCGCTTCAATACTGACGAGACATTGGTCGATAGAATCGCTGGTGGTTGCCCGTAGCGGGTTTCCCTTTAACGCGCTCGCCACGAGCGCTGGTCCTGCGCTTGGAACCTCTCAACGCGCCGATGTTGTGCCGGGGCAACCATATTGGATTCAAGACTCCACAGCTCCAGGAGGGCAAAGGCTCAATCCCGTGGCTTTTACGAACCCTCCGGCGACTCGGCAGGGAACCGAACCGCGAAATGACATCCGCGGATTCCGATTCGCGCAGTTTGATCTTTCCGCCAGCCGAAAGTTCTTCATTACCGAGCGATTCAACCTCCAATTGCGCATGGATGCGTTCAATGTTCTCAATCACCCAAACTTTACTGACCCTTCCCCTCTAATTTCCCTGAGTTCGCCAAGAATGCTAAATCAAGGATTGGGAGGATTGAATCCGCTCTTCCAACAAGGCGGACCGAGATCTCTACAGTTTTCGTTAAAACTGGCGTTCTGACCGGCGTCGAAATATTTATGAAAAGTACGCCACACTTGGTCAAGACTGTTGTTCGCCTTGCCCTAATAACCGTTTCTTCGTTGTCCTCCTTGCCGGCCCACTCCACCCGGCCCGAAGCAGTGACTGCTAGGCCGCTGGCAATCGATGACGTATTGACCGAAACAACCTTCCAGAACGAAGCAGTACCTCTTGGCGTGTCTCGTGACGGGAAATTTCTTGCGTACACAACGACGCGAGCGGCGAACTCAACGGCGGTTTGGATCTTTGACCTTCAAACGCGCGCGAGTACAAATATTAGTGAAGGGCTTCAATCAGCTTCGAGTCCCATTTGGAGTCCGGACGGCCAACGGCTGGCCTTCCTCGCCAGTAATTCAGAAAAGCCGGGGACTATGAACGATTACGAGGTTTGGATCTGGAACCGGTCCGAATCAAAGTCTCATCGCCTCACCGCACCCATCGCGCGTCCTTATTTTCCAGGTCACTTGATATGGACAGCAGACTCCCGGTTTCTGATCACCGATATCAGGCAAGCTGGCAAATCCGCAGAGCCAACCGGTGATCGCCAAAGCTTCAAGGAGAAAGCGCCGGAGGGCGTAACCGTGCGCGAGCAGTTCGTTAATCTGCCGCCAGCCTTAACACCCGTCAAGAATCCGACTTCGAACACCACGCAAGAGCAGGCACTCGAACTTCTCGATATCGGTCACATCGATGTTAGGACTGGCGAAATAAAGCGTATCGCGGAAAGAGTTTGGCCTCTGGCATACGCCATCGCCCCGAACGGCTCAGCGGTCGCAGTAGTAACCCAAGATCAGCCCAGTGAGAAGGACGATTTGTGGATAACAGATCCAACGGGTAATCAGCTGCGAAAGATCGTTTCGCATTTCACCGTCGGACGTGTCGCCTTGAGTTGGTCTCCGAATAGAGCGGCTCTGGCCGTGCATTCAGCTAACCAATTGCTGTTCGACAAACCTCAACCCAACGCCGGCGAATGCGTCCTCATCGACCTCTCGACTAGCAAGCAGACGAGGTTTTCGGTCGATCAGTATGATCCTCAAAACCTGAACATTCCTCTGTGGACAGATCAGTCTGATGCGATAGTCCTTGTTGAGAGGGGAAAGATCGTACGACATTCCGTCGCGGCACCTGCCAAAGCAGACGCGATAGCAGTCCCAGAAGGTTTGGTTGAGTCCGTACTGCGGCCACAACTGTCGGGGCAGTTGAGCGACTCAATGGTCGGCGGTCGATTGGTAGCGATTGTGAAGAATTCCAACAACGCCTCAACAAGGGTTGTTACCATTGATCCAGTCAGCAAGGTTGTGTCCCCGCTGGGCGAAGATGGACTCTTCTACACGGCCGATGCGTCGGCATTAGCGGCGGCGCACCACGCAGTCGTGCTGGGGATTCAGGGAATCTCACAGCCATTTGATTTCTTCCGTTTCGATATTGCCAGCGGGAAAAGCGAGCGACTCACCCATCTCAATCCACAGTATGACCGATACACTTTTGGGCGGTCGCGGCGCATAGCTTACCGGAACGCTGGTGGAGAAGAGAGAACAGCTATCCTACTGCTGCCGGCCGACTCTCAGCCCGGGACGCGTTATCCGACCCTCGTCTTCGAACGAGATCGCGCGGATGCTAACTCAGCCCGGCATTTCGGTTTCTGGGGCGGGACCTACAATATGCATATCTATGCGACGCGTGGATATGCGATCCTTTACCCGGACATCGAAATCTCACGCGCCCCACACGAAAGAGTGACCAGCGATGTGCTACCTGCCGTCGATGCGGCCATCCAAACCGGAATTGTCGATGGTGATCGTCTAGCCTTGTATGGGCACAGTCTCGGTGGTTATCACGCAATGATGTTGCTTGTTCAGACTACTCGCTTCAAGGCAGCGATCGTTAGCGAGGGATACTATAACCTCTTTACGCTGTTTGCTGAGGCGCGAAGTCCGGCTGGAGTGCCTACGTATGCGGAGAGTTTTTTTACAGGAACGTTGGGACCGCCCTGGCAGTATCCTGATCGTTATATCGACAACTCTCCCTACATGTCACTTAACAAACTGACTACCCCGATCTTACTTATTAGAGGTTCGCATGGGTTCACCAACCAGGGTGATCAGCTATTTGCCGCGTTACAACGCGCAGGCAAGACCACTGAGTACCTCTCGTACGAGGGTGAAGCACACAACGCAGACGCCTGGTCTCTCGGTAATCGGCGTGACTATGTTACCCGCACAATTGCGTGGCTTGATTTCTGGTTGCGCCCACAGAGTTGAACGTATAAAGAGAATTACTCTCACGTTCGCCAGTTAGGATTAAGGTTGGTTGCAGGTATTCGCATTCTCTTGTGGGACATCGATGGCACGATCCTCCGCTCGGCAACGGCGACTACATTTACCGAATACACGCGACCTGTCCTCAAAGCACTCTTCGGAACTGAAGGACGAATAGATGAAGTTCCGCTGACGGGCATGACTGATCTTCAGTACATCGCCGAATCTTTAAGCTGCGAAGGTATTACGCGAGAGGCCATCTTAGAGAGGATTGGCGAAATTTCTGCTCGTTACTGTTGCGAGATCGAACGCGCGGCTTCGAACGGTGCCGAGTTCCGCGTACTGCCAGGTGTGCGTGACGTGTTGGAAGCTATTTCACAGCACCCGCGCTATCGCTGTGCCGTTCTGACTGGAAACTTCGAGACGACTGCGCGGTACAAGCTCAACCTCGTTGGCCTTTCAGACTACTTTGATCTACCAGGTGCCTTCGGTGATCAGTCTTTTGACCGGCGTGAGCTTGCGCGGCTCGCAGGTCAGCGAATCAGCTCACATCTACGAACGGAGCTTCAGCCGTCGCAGTTCATCGTTATCGGCGACACACCGGACGATATTGCCTGTGCGCGTCACTTTGGTGCTCGTTCGATTGGCGTTGCCACTGGACATTCATACACCATTGATGACCTTCGCGCTTGTAAGCCCGATGCTGTTCTGCGCGATCTGTCCGACACAGGGCTGGTCATGCGTATAATCGAGCAGTTGTGAGAGCCAAAGCTCATTTTCTTTTGCCGCTGTGCTTTGCCGCTGTACGCAGGCTGCCAATTTAGACGCGGCCCGAGTACTGGGGGATTCGCCTGATTTTCTCGCCAACCTGTCTTCACGCCACTGCTCCCGAAAAAATCTTCACTTTCTCACGGGAGATTGCCGCATCGAGTTGCGTCTTATATACAGAAGCATCAGTTAACCGGTCCGGTAAGCTGCTGGAAAGACGGTCTTAATAATGCTGAAGCCGCGTCGCATTTCCGCCAGTCATCGAGACGCCTTCATGGAGCGCTATAAAGGGCTTCATGCCTGGGCGCTGCAAATGACGGCGAATGATCAGGCGCTCGCGGAAGACTTACTTCATGACCTGTTTATTCTTTTCACCCTGAGTCAACCGGACCTACGACGCATCGAGAATTTAGATAATTACCTCTACGCATCTTTGCGTAACCTGCACATCTCGCAACTGCGCCGCGCCACGCGAGCGCGTTTTGAGCAACTCTCAGTCGTCGAGTACGAGTCGGCCAGATTGAGTCTGCATTCAGTCGCTCATGGACGTGATTTGATTCAGGCGCAGGACGAGTTGCGTCGCATATGTCGCTACGCCTGTGCGCGTAAACAGACGGCGAATGCGGCCAGCGTTCTGATTCTTCGCTTCTTCCACGGCTACTATCCGACTGAGATTGGCAAAGTGATCCGCAGGACGCGCGATGCAGTGGACAAGCGACTGCTTGCGGCGCGCGTTGAAGCAAAAGCATTCCTTGAGAACTCTCAATCGCTGGCATTTATCGATGGACCAAGCCAGTCTGCGACCCCTGAAGTATTCCCCGCCAGATTCGCTCGGACACCGGGCGATTTCTTGCTCGAACTACAAAAAACAATCTTCCAGTCACGACCGGGAGAATGTTTAGACCGTGAGCAGCTTAGGCATCTTTACGATGCGAATCGTCAAGCGCCAATCGCGCGCAAGCATCTGGCACACATCGTGGGCTGTCCGACTTGTCTTGATGCGGTAAACGCAATGCTCGGTCTACCCCTGCTAGCTGAACGCTATCCCACAGACACTATGGACAAAGACAAGAAAAAGGGCGGCGGCCCACCGGATGAAGGCGGCCCAGGTGATAAAGGGGCGGACTCGATTCGCAAGTCCTTAAACGAATGGGAGCGAGAAGCGCGCGAAGCGTTTGAGCACAAACCGCAAGAGCTTTGCGTTTCGGTGAATGGCTATCTCCTGGGCTCACAGTTGATAGGCGCCGAATTGAGTGAGTTGACGCTGAATGTGACAGCGGACGAGCGAATCAGCTTTTGCGAGGTGTTCAGCGAGCAAGGCATTCGGCTGATGATGATGAACGTCGAAGAGTTGCCGCCAAATGGTCCTGGTGAGTTGCACCAGCGCATAGAGTTAAGTGAAGCGCGCTCGCTTGAGTCTTCTCTGCTATTCAGCAATCCGTTTCCAACGCTGCATGTCAGCTATCACGATCCGGCGCTCGCAACTGTGCCTTCAGCACCAGAGGACGAGGTTGAACCCGACGAACCGCTGATCGTAACCGCCGATCCAGACGTCAAACCAAAGACCGGGCGCGCCAAGCCATCGATAAGGAATCTGGCTTATGAGGTTCGGGCAATCGTAGCGTCGCTCCGTCGCCGGTTTCTAAACGCAGCGTTCTTGATGCGCCCTGGTGTTGTCACTGCGGTGGTCGTCGTGCTCGCGATTGCGATTGCGCTCTTTATTGAATTCCGCCGAGTGACTCCTATTCCTTCGGCTGCTGAGTTGCTCCAACAATCCGCTTTGGCAGAAGAAGCGCTCGCGAATGATGGCAGTCAAGCTCTCCATCGCACGATCAACGTTGAAGAAAAGAACTCCGCAGGCGCGTTGATCGCGCTTCGTCGGGTTGAGGTATGGCAAAGCGCAGCACGCGGCGTCACTGCGCGACGACTCTACGATGAGAAAGGAGCGCTGCTTGCCGGAGATTGGAGAAGATCTGATGGCGTGGAAACGCTTTACAGTCATGGGGCGCGGCCCCAAATCAAACCGGTTCCCGAAGCGCGAAGTCGTGAGGTAGCCGCGCTGACCTTTGACAACGCCTGGCAAGTGTTACCGTCCGCGAAAGAACTCAACTCCTTACTTGGAGCATCCGGGAACGTTACGGTAGAAGAGCGCCCCGCCGAATACTTGGTTAGTTATTCACGTGCTGACCAAACGGCAAGCGGCTTATTGAAAGCCACGCTCGTTATGAATCGGGCGGATCTCCATGCGACGCGCCAGACTCTAACGCTGCGTGAGGGAACCGAAGTACGCGAGTACGGCATGATGGAGGCGAGTTTCGAGCGCCTGCCGAACTCGACTGTTAAGCCTACTGTCTTTGAACCTGACGCGGAATTGCTGCCGTCAGGCGAAAGTCGCGCGGTTCCCGCTCTCGATAATGAGAAGAAAGTCGACACGGCGAGCCAGCCAAGTGTGCCCCCGCCGGTCACCGCGACTCCTGCGTTAGAAGTCGAAGTCTTACGGCTCTTGAACCAAGCGGGCGCGGATATGGGTGAGCAGATAAGCGTCACGCACACTACTGATGGCAGGCTGAGTGTTGAAGGACTCGCTGAAACGCCAAAGCGCAAACAGGAGCTTCTTGATGCTCTAAGCGCGTTAAGAAGTAATCCTGCGGTAAAGATCGATATTCAAACTCTCGATGAGGCGTTAGCACGTCAACCGAAAGGTCAAAACTCGTCTGGCTCAATCAGTATTCAAACATCGCAGCCAAGCTCCAACACCCTGCCTGTCGATAAGGAGCTGCGCCAATACTTCGCGGCGCGAAACGTTTCTGAAGCTCAAACTGATGAGGCAATCCACCAATTCGCCAGCCGCGCGATTCACCGATCGCTACAGATTGTGAAGCACGCGAGAGCATTAAAAATGTTGGCTGAACGATTTTCCCCTGAAGAGTTGCAAACCCTGGACGCTGATGCAAAGAGCAAGTGGCTGTTGCTAATCAAACAGCACGCGCAAGCCTTGCAGCAGGAGAGTGCCGCTATGCGCCGGGAAATTGGACCTCTTTTCCCCTTTGCCTCATCCCGAAGTGCGAGTGAGTCGGGAGTGATTAAGAGTGACGCGGATTTGGCGCGAGCGGCTGAACATCTCTTTCAGATGTGTTCTGAAAATGATCGCGTGATTCTTTCGGCCTTCTCCATCTCCTCAGATTCTTCCAAAGCTTCTTCAATCAAAAGCGTTACGTTCTGGCGATCACTTCAAGAGGCCGAGATTCTAGCCGCGCGCATTTCCGATTTCCGATCTTAGATTTGTGAGAAGGAGAACATTCATGACAGCCAGTTACGCCTTGCGCATCACCGCTCGCGGTTTGCCCCTCCTGGCCCTTTGCGCTTTCGCCTCTGCCAGTGCAGTCGCGCAGTCAGCAACGGCGACACTCAGCGGAACTGTTGAGGATCAAAATCGCGCGGTCGTGCCGGGCGCATCGGTTACAGCCGTAAATACGGGGACGACTTTGGAGCGACGGACAACCACGAACGGTAGCGGCGGCTACACGATTCCTTTGTTGCCACCCGGTACTTACGTTGTTCGAGTAGAGGCTCAGGGGTTCGCGCCGGTTCGTGTTGACAACGTAGTGTTGAATGTCGGTGATCAGAAGGCGCTGCAGATTCAGTTGAAAGCGGGCGATATCAATGCGACGGTCCAGGTAATCAATGAAGCGCCGCTGATTAATGAGTCATCGGCGGTCGGTACGGTCGTGGACCGCAAGTATGTGGAGAACATGCCGCTCAACGGGCGGAGCTTTCAGGATCTTATTTTGCTTTCACCCGGCGTGCTAACAAACAGTCCGCAACGAGCGAGTAACATTGGTGGTGGCGGAGAGTTTAGCGTTAACGGGCAACGTACTGAGTCCAACTACTATTCAGTGGATGGGGTCAGCGCCAACGTCGGCGTGTCCAGTGGTGGTCGACGCAAACGATTGGTTTAATAACACCCTTGGTAAGAAAAAGCCGGCTCTGCGGCAAAATGATTTTGGCGGAACACTTGGGGGGCCAGTGATGTTGCCTCGTTTTGGGGAGGGTGGTCATCAACCAGGGTACAATGGTCGCAACCGAACCTTCTTCTTCTTTTCGTACGAGGGGTTGCGCCTGCTACAACCGCAGGCGGCGTCAATCGTTTTCGTGCCAACATTGGCATTGCGGCAATCCGCACCCGCCGTCCTCCGACCGATTCTGAATGCGTTCCCCATACCAAACGGGCTGGATTTGGGCAACGGCTTGGCGCAGTTTATTGGTACGTGGTCGAACCCGAGTTCGCTTAATTCATATAGTGTAAGAATTGACCATGCTGCCAGCCAGAAGCTGAGACTATTTTTCCGATTTCAGGATACGCCTTCTCGTAATCAGCCGCGGTTAGCGGTTGCGTCTTCGATAATAGAGACGACGAGCTTTGTTGCTAGGAGCTACACATTCGGTGTCGATAGTACTCTGTCTAGCCACCTGAATAATGAATGGCGCATGAATTACAGTTCAAACGCGACAAGTTTTTCTTCCGCCCTTCCTGACAATTTTGGCGGCGCCACGCCGGTAGATCTTCTTCAATTGCAAGGGGTCAATTCAGGAAGCCCAACCACCAGTGTCGTCGTACGCCTAGCGTTTGGCGTTAGCCCTCTCCCACTAATTGTTCGTAGATCTCAGGCGGGACACCAGCGACAATGGAATTTCAAAGACTCAGTAACGTTTTCCTACGGCCGGCATCTCCTAAAGTTTGGCGCGGACTATAGAAGAATATATCCCTACATCACGGCACAAAGCCCGCTCTTCCAGTACACCTTCACCAATCAGGCCTCTTTGAACGCCAATGTCGCGGCTAGCGGACAGGTGATTTTGAACGCGCCGGAGCGTTTGACGTATCAGAATTTTTCGGCTTTTGGGCAAGATGAGTGGCGTGCGAGTGCCAGATTGGGTGTGTCTTTAGGACTACGTTGGGAGGTAAACCCAGCCCCAAGTGCGCCAACTGGCAGTCTCCCGTACACAGTGCAAGGCAGCAGCTTAAGCAGCTTGGCACTGGCCCCCCAAGGGACTGCTCTTTGGAAAACGACCTGGTATAACTTTGCTCCTCGCCTAGGTCTGTCTTATGTGCTTCGAAACTCAAGTGGACGTGAGACCATTGTGCGGGCCGGAGGCGGGGTTTTCTTCGACACTGGGCAGCAGTTGGGAGGGCAAGGTGCCAGTGGAGGACCTGGGTTATTTTCAAACACAGTCATTCCTGGGGCTCACTTTCCCTTGACGCCGTCTCAAATCCCGTCCTCGATACCCAATCCTCCTGTCGCGCCTTATCTTCAGGTCTCCGCCTGGCCTTCGCATCTGCAGCTGCCATACGCCCTGCAATGGAACGCAAGTCTTCAGCAAGCGCTAGGACGTAATCAGTCCCTTACCGTGACCTACTTGGGTGCGAGAGGGCGTAGGCTGCTAAACGGAAACAGAATAAATGTGGCTCCGTTCAATCCAAGCTTCACGACTGTGGTTTTCTATGGGAATGGAGCGACTTCTGACTATGACGCCATGCAAGCAGAGTTTCAGCGCCGGTTAACCAGGGGTCTACAAGCCTTGGCGTCGTACACCTGGGCGCATTCTATAGATGAAGGTTCGCAGAATCTGGATTTTCCTATAAGGCGTGGCAACTCGGAATTCGACGTCCGGCACAATTTCACTGCGGCTCTTTCTTACAATGTGCCGGATCACTTCAAGGATCGCTTTGCCAGAATGGTGTTGAACCATTGGGGTGTCGATGATCGGTTCACTTCAGCCGGTCTACCTGTATGGAGCCCAATATCCTGGGGGCCGCTCGGTCAACCCGGCTGCTTTTGCAGTTCCGGCTGCCGGCCAGTTCGGTAATGCGCCAAGGAATTTTGTGCGCGGTTTTGGTGCTTGGCAGATGGATCTTGCCGTCCGACGAGAATTCCCGATTCGCGAAAAGGTTAAGCTGCAATTCCGTGCCGAGGCTTTTAATATCTTCAACCATCCAAACTTTGGCTTAATCAACGCGAATTATTGCTCAGGTGGGCCTGGTTGCACGTTCGGTCAGGCCACGGGGACCCTGGCAGCGGCTCTTGGCGTTCTCAGCCCACTTTATCAAACTGGCGGGCCGCGCTCGATGCAATTCGCTTTGAAACTCCAGTTTTAGGTGTGGTCTCAGATCAGTGGTCCACGTTCGATGCAACTCGCGATTAGGTCACATTCCGAATTCGAACGGTCGTGCGGAACAGGATGCAGGATGCGGCAACTATTTGTAATTGGGATTGTCGTAACAGCTGCTATCAACAGTGCGTTTGCTCAACCGAGAGCTCGCCTCTTCACAGTCGCCGATTCGATTGAATTCACGCGGCCGCTTCAGGACTTCGGTGGCTCACCGGTGATAGTTTCTCCGGATCAATCGCGCTACCTCGTATTCGTCCAGCGAGGAGACATCCAGAGAAATGGAAGTTGGATTTCCATACTTTCAGGAAATCTTAAAACACTCAAAGACGCTGGAAATGTGGAGTACGTTGCAAAGTTATTCACTCGCTCCAAGGCTCAAACGGTAGATCTAGTGAAAGACATTGAATGGTCTGATGACAGTCGAGATGTGAGATTTTTGTGGGACTCGGGGATGATGGCTCCACAGGTCGTTTCAGTCAACGTATACACACACAAGCTGATCAATGTCACGCGCCACTCCACTGCCATCGTAAAATATGCAATCGGGAAGGAAGGAACTGTTGTTTACTTAGCCAGAACGCGGCATGATTTATCCAATATATCTGCAATGAACAACTCGGGCTTCGTCGTTGGACGTCAGATTCCGTATTCCTTGATGCTGGGAAACGTCGATGGCTGGTACGATAAGCGGCACAATGAATTTTTTGTGGTGGGGTCAGGCGGATCACCTCGCAGGATCGACATGGGCAGCGGCTATGATCGTCAATGGCTGTTCGTCGGGTCCGGCAGAATCCATGTTTCACCGAACGGGCGCTATGCGGTGGCCATGAGGCCGGCACAAGTGATTCCGCAGAAGTGGCACAAATACACGGAGCACACCTTTAAGGATGTCCAACTGCCATCTGCGGAACGAGATGCTAACGGGCCTAATCTTGTGTCCGAGTGGATTCTGATCGACCTGACGCGCGCAACGGCGCGACCGCTTTTGGCAGCCCCAGCCGGCCTGTTCAGTGACGCCGCATGGTCCGCCGACAGCCGCTTCGTTGCAGTGAGCCCGACGTTTATGCGGCCAGACGATGCCGACGCCGAAGGCTTGGCGGGAAAAGCGTTGATTGTGATTGACGTGGTCGATGGCAAGGTTGCGAGAGTTCAGGTGCCTCCGTCGAGCGATGCCTTTGGTTACCGACCTATTCGATGGACAACTGACGGAACTTTGGAGCTTACGACTGGCATTGATAGCAGTAAGCCCAGCTTGAGATTGAGAAATGCCGGTGGCAAATGGGGACTCGCCGCACCTGTTGAATCCGTCGCTCAAAAGAGTGTGCAAGTTGAGATACAGCAGGGCTTGAACGAACCCCCGGTTCTGGTTGCGCGGGACATTCACACCGGCGAGAAACGCGTAGTTCTTGATTTGAACCCCTCGTTGGGACGTAGTGTCACGCTTGCTCACGTCGAAGTCGTGCAATGGCAAGCAACTGATGGCAAGAGCTGGTCGGGCGTACTCTATCGCCCGGTCCACTATGTTGCAGGGAAAAGCTATCCCTTAGTCATTCAAACTCATGGGTTCTCCAGGACTGACTTTTCTCCCGACGGTGGATTTAGTACTGCTTACGCCGCCCAAGCTCTTGCGAATCATGATATCGCCGTACTGCAGCTCGGTGTCCCCGACTCTGGCTACAAAGTAGGGAGCACGGGTGCTTCCAACGAGTTGCAAGCGTCTGTTTCGGGATACGAAGGAGCGATTCGTCACTTTGTCGCGGAAGGTCTAGTTGACCCGCAGAAAGTAGGGATTCTTGGTTTCAGTCGCACTGGATGGCACGTCGAGTACATGCTTACGCACTCAGTTGTTCGGCTAGCAGCCGCCATCGCTGCCGACAACATAGAGGGTGGGTACTTCGAATATGTTTTTGGTGAAAATGCTGCTCGATCAGAGTTCGACCATAATAACTACGGTGTAGCGCCATTTGGCGAGGGTCTCCAAGAGTGGATCAAGCTGGCCCCCGGCTTCAATGTTGACAAGGTGCATACGCCCTTGCGTTTGGAATTCGATTCAGGGCCAATCCAAGGGATCGTGGCGCATTGGGAGTTCTTTAGCCATCTCCGGTATCTCGGCAAACCCGTCGAGCTTTATGTGATTCCCGATATTGCTCATGGCGTTCACCAACTACAGAACCCACAGCAGAGATTGGCGTCGCAGCAGGGTACTGTGGATTGGTTCTGCTTTTGGTTGAAGGATGAAGAAGATCCCAACCCGACAAAAGCCGCGCAGTATACCCGCTGGCGTGAGTTGCGGAAGCTGCAAGAGAAGAACGAAGCGACGCGAACCCCCAAACAACAACCGTAGAGCACTGCATTCAATCTCTGGCGCGCAGGTCGAGGAGATCGAGTACTGCATGAAATGATCAGGTCATCAACGCATCAGAATCGTATGCGCATTCCCTGTCCGACCTCTCTCGAGATCTCGCGCCCCTACCTGAGCGATGACGGCCGCAGCTTGACGCAGTTTGATTGCTTCTAGTCCGGCATTACTGATCTGACCAGCACCATCCCACGCTGCGACGAAACTTCTGAATTTCCGGACCGGTCCAAAAAATCTTGAAAAAAATGCGCTCGGGAGCGAGAGATTGCGCCGCTTTCGAGCAACTATAGGTATACGGTAATAATCGGCCGATGCCTTGGAAGGCTTTATGGCGATAATAAGACCGCGCGCGACTAGCCCAAAGACCAACCACGAAGCTCTCTTTATTGAGCGCTACCAGCGGCTGCTTGGCTTGGCTCTCCAGTTGACGGAGGGTGATCGCGAGCGGGCCGAAGACATAGTTCATGACGCCTTTATCCAGTTCACCTTCTCCCGTCCTGACCTCAACTCGATTGAGAGTTTAGAGAGCTATCTATATGGGATGTTGCGCAAGCTCCATCTCTCGCAGATGCGGCGTGACTCTCGCAGCCGGATTCAGCCGCACTTCCTGGTCGAATACGATTCGGCAGAGACCGGCCTCCACATGATCGATCCTCGCGATCGTCTTCAGGCGCAAGAGGAACTGCGTCGGGTCTGTCAGTACGCTTGCGCGCGGAAAGAAACTTCGAAAGCCGGAAGCGTCCTGATCTTCCGCTTCTTTCACGGCTACTACCCGAGCGAGATCACCAAAGTAATTCGGGGAACCCGACACGCGGTCGATTTGCGACTGCGGAGCGCGCGTGCTGAAGCCAAAGCGACACTTGCCAATCCTGAGACGCTCGTCTTCATGAACGAAAAGCCGTCGCCCGATGTAAGAGACAACATAGTCGCTCAATCGACAGCCGAATTTCTGAATGAGTTGCGCCGCACGATATTTCGCTCGCGCCGCGGCGACTGCTTATCGGCGGAACAACTCGATGCGATCTACGAATCGCAAACGGAGGCGTCGATCGCCTGCGAGACGCTGGCGCATCTCGTCAGTTGTCAGGGCTGTTTGGATCACGTCAATAAGATTTACGGCATGCCGCTTCTTTCAGAACGTTACGCGGTGGACACCATGGGAAAAGATGATTCCTCAAAAGGTGGTGGATCAGGTGAAGGAACCGGAACCGGGGTTGGCGACAAAGGAGTAGCCAGATGCCGTCGCCGCGCGCGCGAGGTTTTCGAGCACCGTCCAGAAGAACTGCACATTTCGGTCAACGGATTCATCCAGGGCTCGCAGACGGTCAACTCTGAACAGAGCGAACAGACCCTCGACATCGATATGGCTGAACAGATCGGCTTCGTCGAAATCTTCAGCGAGCAGGAAACTCGTTTGCTGTTTCTTGATGTCGAACCGCCGCCGTCTGGTCCGGTTGAGCAAAGGACTCACGTCGAGTTGAGCAACGAGCGCACGCTCGACTTGACGCTCAGCTTCCGAGGCCCGTGGCCCACGCTTCATACGATTTATCGCGATCCTCTCTTGAAGCGGGAGCGTGAGACCGAATCTGATCTGGAACAGGAGTCGTCGGTAGCGGAGCACAGTCCTCTACTTTCCCAAAAGAGCTCTTCAAACGGTTCGTGGCGAACCACTGTGACTCGGGCCATGGCCAAGCTGCGGCGAGCGCTGCGGAAAGGAGCATTCTGGTTGCGACCCGGTGTGGTAACCGCAATTGTGGCTTTGATTCTTATCGTCGCGGTCTTGTCGCTGTATCTGCGAGTGCGACCACCAGCAGTTACCGCTATTGATTTACTCCAGCGCTCCACTCAGGCCGAAGAAGCGATCGCCTCAAAACCGGATACGGTCTTGCACCGAACGCTTCAACTTGAGGAAAGATCTTCGAGCGGCGATCTAATTGCTCGTAATCGTGTCGAGGTGTGGCAGAGCTTCGAACGCGGAGTCGTGGCCCGCCGACTCTACAACGAGAAGAACAGTTTGGTCGCCGGCGACTGGCGCAGGAATGATGGCGTTCAGACGCTCTATCAGCACGGCGTTCGTCCGCAGCTTCAGCTCTCGCCGGAGAAGAGGGAAGTTGCGGGAACGATCTCGTTCGACAATGTCTGGCAGCAATCTTTGTCGGCCAGAGATTTCACCGCTTTAATCGGCGGCCCGCAACGCGCGCGAGTCGAAGAAAGTTCAGATACGTATGTGCTTCGTTACGCGAACGAAGGTGGGCAAGCCAATACGCCGCGTCTCGTTCGCGCCGCACTCGTCATTCGCCATAATGACCTTCACCCTGTCGAGCAAACTCTAACTATCAACGAGGGCAAAGAGGTACGCGACTATCGCCTGACCGAAACATCGTTTGAGCGTCGCGCTTCCTCGGCTGTGGAATCTTCAGTCTTCGAGCCTGAACCCGAGCTGGTTGGTTCAACAAGACCCGAAGCTAAGAACTCGAAACCCGAAACTCTTGCGCCGGCCCCAAACGCCAACCCCCCGACCCCTGTCGTTGCCACTGCGGAGTTGGAGGTTGAAGTCCTGCGCCTGCTTCATCAGGCCAAGGCGGACATGGGCGAACAGGTAAACCTCACGCGCGGGTCAGATGGGATTCTGCGGGTTGATGGAATCTTCGATACCGATCAGCGTAAGAGTGAGATTCTACGCGAACTCCAGCCGGTGATGAATAACCCCGCCGTCAAGGTTGAGGTGCAAACAGTGTCGGAAGCGTTGAAGCGACAACCTCAGTCACGCCAGTCTGCCGGTCAAATAACTATTCAGCCGCCTGAGTCGACCGCCAGCACGGTGCCAGTCGAAGACGAATTGCGACGTTACTTCGCCGCCAAAGGATTTAAGGGTGCTCAGATTGATGATGAGGTTCGCCGCTTCTCGAATCGGATGTTGGACCAGTCGCGCGAGGCGATGGCGCACGCCTGGGCGCTCAAGCGCCTCGCCGATAGGTTTTCACCTGAGCAGATAGATGCACTCGATAGAGAGGCTCGGAACAAATGGCTCTCGATGATGGGCGAGCATGCTCAAGTGCTGTTGCAAGAGACGGCCTCTCTCCGTCAGGAACTACAGGTCATTTTTCCAAATCAGAATACCGATGCTGCAACAGAGGAAATCGAACTCAACAACGATAGAGACTTGTCGCGCGCCATCGAGCGCCTTTTCGATCTTTGTTCGCAGTACACGCAAGTAGTGCGGTCCGCGTTCATCATCTCGTCAGAAAACACAAATGCCCAGGTAATTAGAACTGGGCAGTTTTGGCGCTCACTCCGAAGGGCCGAGAACCTAGCGACGAAGGTTCAGAAGGCAGCACAGAGGCTGAAGAGCTAATTAGCACTTCCGTTGAAGAGTATTTCAGTAGATCGGAATTCGATTTCCGCTAACTCAGGATTGGAAAGAAGGAGCATCGTCATGACCCCTAGTCAATCAGCACGAAGTCAAGTTTCGGTTACGGTATTATGTTTGCTTCTCTTTGCCTTCTGTGTGCTTCCTTCCTCATACGGACAGTCTGCGAGCGCGACGCTGTCGGGTACCGTGGAGGACCAGAACGGAGCGGTGGTTCCGGGCGCGACAGTCACGGCGGAAAACAAGGGCACCGGATTGAAGCGGCAAGCGATAACAAATGGCGAAGGTTACTTCACAATCCCGCTTCTTCCCCCCAGCATTTACAGTGTGACGGCACAGGCTCAGGGATTCAGTCCGGTGCAGGTGTCGAATGTGGTGCTGAACGTTGGCGATCAGAAGGCGTTGCGAATTCAGTTGAAGGCTGGTGATATCAACGCGACGGTGCAGGTAATCAACGATGCTCCACTAATTAATGAATCGCCGGCAGTGAGCACAGTCCGGCAGTGGGCACAGTCATCGACCGGCGGTTTGTGGAAAACCTGCCTCTTAACGGTCGGAGCTTCAATACTTTACTTCAGTTGACGCCCGGCGTTGTCATAGCTCCGGTTACTCCAGGACAAACTGGCCAGTTTAGTGTAGCTGGCCAGAGGACGGACGCGAACAATTTCACAGTTGATGGTGTCTCTGCAAATTTCGGCGTCGGAGCAGCGTCGCTTCCAGGCGAGACCGGAACAGGTGGAGCGCAAGCCTTCAGCGTCTTGGGCTCTACAAGCAGTCTGGTTTCTGTCGATGCTTTACAGGAGTTTCGAATTGAAACGGCATCGTTCGCGCCGGAGTTTGGAAGGACTCCGGGGGGCCAAGTCATGCTTAGCACTCGTTCAGGCACCAATGGTTTCCACGGGGGAGCCTTCGAGTACTTTCGGAACGATGCTCTGGATGCAAGCGATTGGTTCGCAAACGCCGCAAGGATACCAAAGGCCAAAGAGCGCCACAACGATTTTGGTGGTTTCCTGGGTGGTCCCATTCGGAAGAATAGGACGTTCTTCTTCTTTTCCTATGAAGCGGCGCGACTCCGGCTTCCGCAAACCGTAGTCATCCAAGTTCCCTCTATTGCCGCTAGAACTAGCGCACCTGCGGCGCTCGCGGTCTTCTTGAATGCGTACCCGCAACCAAACGGCCCGGTCTCCTCATCGGGCAACGCGGCTCAATTCACAGGTAGCCTTTCGAACCCAGCTACTCTGAATGCGACAAGCGTTCGCATCGATCACAGTTTCAATGAACGCTTCAGCATCTTTGGTCGACTTAACTACGCCCCATCGCTGGCGCAAGATTCGTTCGGTCCATCCACCAACCTTAGCAACCCGCGCATTTCTAACTTAAATACAAAAACTCTAACAGTTGGTTCTGACATGGTGTTGAGTCCGAAGATCTCAAACGCGCTGCGCGCAAACTACTCAACGCAGATCAACAAACGTTCCGCGAGCTTGAATTCGTTTGGTGGGGCCGTTCCGATCAGTCCCAGCTTATTGCTAGGCACCCTTGCCGTCGCTGAAAACGCCGGGCTTTTTCAGACTTTCGATATTGCTAGTTATATCTTGGGTGTCTTAGGAAATGACCAAACGAAGCAAGTCAACCTCACGGATGCGTTGGCCATTTCTGCGCGAAGACATCAGGTGAAGTTCGGTGTCGATTATAGGGCTATTCTCTTGGACGTAAATAATGCCCAGAACACCATTCGTTACACTCAGTCAAGTATCGCAACGTTCCTGTCCAGCGGGTCCGTGACCGTGGCGGACCTTGCTTTTCGTCCGTCGCAGTTTGTTTCCCGATCATTCTCCGCCTACGCCCAAGACACCTGGAAGGCTCGGCCAAGATTAACGTTGACCTACGGCGTGAGGTGGGAGATAGCCCCCGCGCCCTCTGGGCGAGGCGGCACTACGTTAGCAGCCTTCCAGAACGTGAATGATCCAGCGAGCACCGTTTTGGCCCCCATAGGCTCTCCGTTGTGGGCTACAACCTATGGCAACCTCGCACCTCGCTTTGGCCTTGCCTACAGTTTCGGTGGAGATTTCGTCCTCCGAGCGGGGGGAGGGATCTTTTATGACCTTGGCGTCGGAACAACCGCGAATCTTGCGGTTAACTTTCCCAACGGTGCCAACAAGTCTTCATCCTCCGTACCGCTCCCTGTGACCGATGTAACACCCTTATTGGCAACCAACTTTTCGCTCAATCCTCCATATGGCGGTCGGGGATTCGACCCAAATCTTGTCCTCCCCCGTTCATATCAGTGGAATGTTGCCGTGGAGAAATCATTTGGCGGCAAGCAGGTGATGTCGGCGACTTACGTGGGCTCAACCGGTAGAGACTTACTGAGAAACGCAGCGTTCTTCCAGCCGAATTCTAACTTCAAGGGCAATGACTTCTTTTTGACACAAAACAGCGCTCGCTCGAACTACAATGGTTTGCAGTTGCAGTTTCGCAGGCCACTTTGGGCAAGGTTGCAGGCTTTGTTTAATTACAGCTGGTCGCATTCCCTAGACAACGCTTCAGACGATCTTATATTGGCCCTACCCAGTAATGTGGTTTCAGCTGCAAGCGATTATGCGTCGTCAAATTTTGACGTGCGGCACAGTTTCTCAGGAGCTGTTAGCTATGATATTCCCGCAGCGGGAAGGTCTCGGGCGCTGGCCCTGCTGACACGGAATTGGTCTCTTCAATCGGTCATCGTGGCTCGAAGCGGGTTCCCGTTCAATGGAGTGATCCTGATTGCTTCCCCCGACCCTTTACGAAATGCTCGGTCGCGGCCGGACCGTGTTCCTGGGCAGCCTGTTTGGATTTCCGACTCTACTGCCGGTGGTGGAAAGAGTCTCAATCCAAGCGCATTCTTGAAGCCTTCGACAATAAGGCAAGGAACGGAAGGACGAAACGACCTTCGCAGCTTTGGCTTGTCGCAGGTAGATCTTTCAATCAGCCGGAAGATTGCCATCACGGAGCGCGTGAATCTGCAAGTCCGCGCCGATGCGTTCAACGCTTTCAATCATCCGAATTTCGCGAAGCCGTCTGGGTTCATCGAATTTGGCGCCTCTGGCCTTAAATCACCACAGATGGCAAGTCAGGGCCTTGGAGGATTGAGCCCTTTGTTTCAGGAAGGCGGGCCTCGTTCCTTACAGTTGTCCTTAAAATTGACGTTCTAGTGTGGGAAGTTGAGGCTGGAATCGGCGTTTCCCAAATGAGTGAAAGCAAGCGACCAATGCCGTTTGGAGCTATGGATCTGGCTTGCCTGTCGAGGAACGATTGGACGTGAATATGAGGGTCATATTCTTGATCGTCCCGTTATTGGCGATTAACGGTGCAACCAGCAACGCCCAAGACAAGTCCTTCACGGTTCGAGATTCCATCGAGATGTCAACTTTCATCGATCCGGAAACACGTTTCGGAGATGGAAGAGATGCTGCTGTCAAGTTCTCTCCAGACGGTAAGCACTTCGCCGTGGTTACCATCAAAGGAAACATTCAATCGGATGAGATCGAAGGATCTTTGTGGCTTTTCGACTCCGATGCCGTTCGCAGCATCCTGCTTGCTCAGGACGCCAGGAAAACCGTCGCGCCGAGAATTGTCGCGCGCCTCGCGGCTAGAACCAACGACGGCGCTCTGATCTCAAACGTGAGTTGGTCCTCCGATTCCAAGCGTATCCTCTTTGTGGGTAAGAAGACGAACCACGGGCGGCAGCTGTACCAAGTGGATATTACTAGCGGTGCTACACGTCCACTTACGCCGCAAGATCTCGATGTGTCGCAGTATCGGTTAAGAGGTGGTACCGGAGTATACGTGGCATCCGTTCCCAACGAAGACCTCGAACTCGTTCTTAAGGGGCAACCTATCAACGCCGATGTGCAGGCAGTTACGGGCATGCCGCTCGGAGCAATCTTGTTCCCGAACCGGCTACTGAAGAGCGATGCCTTGAAACTTCACGAGCTCTGGACGATCCGCAATGAGAAAAATGTACGGCTCATCGATCCAGACTCAGGTCGGCCAATCAGACCGATCATTGATGGAGGACTTGCAAACCTTTTGTCACTGTCGCCTGACGGACGATCGCTCGTAACCATTCGGCCAATGAACCGCTGGAACGCTGAGTGGGATTCTTACGAACCAGATAACCCTCATAAGAAGTTTCACAACCAGGCGGCGAGCCTTAAATTGATGACTTATTGGGCTGACCTGCCCGCCGAATACGCTCTGATCGATCTGGAGAGCGGCAAGAGTACGTCGTTGGTGAATGCACCTCTTGCGAGGTTGCAGGGATACGGACAGCCGCTTAGAGCGGTTTGGTCGGCCGACGGGAAGAAGGTTGTTCTTACGGCGACATACCTGCCCCTGGCTGGTGTGGAGTCCGAGGAACGCGCTCGACGGTCCCGACCTTGCGCGGCAGCGGTAGTCGAAATTCCGTTTACCAAAGTCACCTGTGTCAGGACAATGAGTCGCACAATCGATCCAAACGGGTTGTTCGTGCGCGATGTATCTTTCGGAAAGTCGAATGAAGAGGTCGTGTTAAATGTTGTCACCATCGAAAACAAAGGTGAACAAATAGAGCGGTATCAAGAACAAGGGGGAACTTGGAAACGACTAATATCATTTGCCGAGGACAATGGTGTCAGAGATCAGTTAACCCGTGAGGATCCGAATAAGGGTGCGCTCTCCGTGTTTGTTCGCCAAGGGTTGAATCTATCTCCGGCGTTGTTTGCGACCGATCTTACCCATGGCCAACCTAAGAGAATATGGGATCCCAATCCGCAGCTCAGTATGATGAATCTGGGAGTGGTCTCTGTACTCCGTTGGAACGACTCCAACGGGTACGCTTGGGTGGCCGGCTTGGTCAAGCCACTGGACTACGCTCCTGGTAAGAAATATCCGTTGGTCATACAAACTCATGGATTCGTTGAGAATAAATTCTTGACCGACGGGGGTTACACAACCGCGTTAGCGGCTAGACCGCTTGCCTCCGCAGGATTCGTTGTCTTGCAAATGCCTTACAACCCCACACACACCGGAACAGCCAAGGAGGTCTCCGATCAGATCGCCGGTTTTGAATCGGCCATTGATCTTCTGACGTCCGAGGGGCTGATCGAACGAAGGCAAATCGGGATAATCGGATTCAGTCGAACATGCTTTCACGTGGAAGGCATTCTGATTAAGGACCCGACGCTTTTTGCCGCCGCCACTATTGCCGATGGCGTTGACGAAAGTTACATGCAATATCTCTTGAACTCCGTCGGAACTGAGGCACCAAAGGAACAGGAGGCGATTCATGGAGCAAAGCCGTTTGGCGAAGGATTAAAAAATTGGATGCAGTCCGCACCTGGTTTTAGCCTCGACAAGGTCAGGACCCCGCTACGAATTGAGGCCAATAGCGGATTGGAATCAGTGCTCCAAGAGTGGGAAATCTATGCTTCTATGATCATACAGCATAGGCCTGTCGATTTGATCTATTTCCCGGACGGAGTGCATGTCCTTCAGAAGCCATTGGAACGGTTGGCCTCTCAGCAGGGCAATGTGGACTGGTTCCGCTTCTGGCTGAAGGGTGAGGAAGATCCCGATCCCGCCAAAGCCGAGCAGTACGTACGCTGGCGCGAGTTGCGGACGCTGCAGGAGAAGAACGAAGCCATGCGAGCCCCCAAACAATAACAACCGTAGAGCACTGCATACAATTTCTTGGCGCGTAGGGCCGAGGGATCTAGTACTACATGAAATGATCGGGTCACCAATGCATCAGAATCGTATGCGCATTCCCTGTCCGACTTCTCTTGAGATCTCGCGCCCGACCTGAGCGATAACGGCCGCTGCTTGACGTAGTTTGGCTGCGTCTAATCCAGCGTTGCGGATCTGACCGGCAGCATCCACTTGGCTTACATAGACCGCTCGGTTGGCATCGAGTTCCTTGTGATAGTTCTGCTCGACACCGCCACGCGCTTCCGCCGCTCCGCGTCGATAACCTCCGATCGCCTCACCAGCGCCGGCATTTACTCCGGCGACCTGTTGGCCCGCTTGTCTGTCGATGGCCACGTTCATCTCTTTCTGATACTGCTGAGATGAATAAACGACACGGTTCGCAGTGGTCTCTTGATTCTGCACCATATCCCTACTGAATTCCTCGGTTGCATTGTTGGCAGTCCGATTGCGCTTAGTAATCGCGTCATATTTCGGAATTTCTACCAACCCTCTGGCTACTGGAACTTCCGGTGGAATCATGGAGTTTACTAAACTCACGCCTTGATCGGTCTTTGCCGCTGAGGTGTTGCCGGCATTCATATACAGATCGCGCTTGGCGCCCGACACTATGTTACTGACCTCCCTCGAAGCACCAATGTTGGTCTCGCGGATGCTTCTTGAGACTTCAGATCCGGTCGCGGATTTCTGAAACCCCGCCGCTGCAGAAATGATCATGCGCTGCGTCGTGGCCGCGCCGGTTGTGGCTGCGACCTGACCTGTCAGCGCTGCTTGTATGGAAGCAAGTTGAGCGCTTCGTTGGCCCTGGGCTCTCAGATTTCCGCCTTCCTGCTGTCCTGCTGAACGAGTGACATCTGCCTGGTAACCCGCATTGTATTGCGTCGCTTCCGCTTGCCGATTGATTGACGCGGCAGCTTCAGCGCTGTACTTCTCGATGCCCGTGCCCACCATCGCCCCCATCCAACTTGAGACTACCGTGGCGACCGACTCATAAATGCGACCAGATAGCAGATACAAAGAAATGAAAGGCGTCCCATAAAGACAAAGCGCGCCGAGGCCCATGGCGAACGCAGCGAGAGCGATGGTGTACTGCGGCTGCGCCAGCGGGTCGGTGATCGCCCGCATCGTCTGATAGTCCCATATATATAAAGGAGAGCTGTCGCCCACGGCCATCGCTACGTTGCCCCACATGTAGGCGACGATTCGGATGATCTTTGAAACGGAAGGCCAAACGAACGTCAAGGCGATCACCCCGTAGAAGAATGGATAAGTCGTCTTGCTCGCAATCTGCTTATCCACGATGCAGGCAAGCATAAAAGGCATTGCGAGCTTCAACGCGAGTGTACCCCGTCACAATAGTTGCTGAAGTCGTCCTTTTGCGAAGAGGTCAAAGAGCGCTGCTAAGTGGCGGTCGTTGATTGGTTTATAGCGTTTCGAGGTGCTCCCGACGTTTGCAGATTCGTGCTGAACTAAAGCGGCT
>WNFC01001158.1_pt1 | contig 28637 bp, 20 predicted proteins | sample 5400541 | NCBI WGS metagenome assembly WNFC01 (sample SAMN13153342, study PRJNA577476) | soil metagenome | isolation source: 120 cm saprolite under Douglas fir tree site 2 hole 2 replicate 1 | place: USA:California | collected 2015-04-18
CCATCCTGATGACCTCGTTCGCCTTTGGACTGGGGGTCGTGCCGCTGGTGCTGGCGACCGGAGCCGGGGCCAACGGCCGGATTTCGCTGGGTCTCAGCGTCCTGAGCGGCATCATTGCGTCGACCTGCCTCGCCGTGCTGTTCGTTCCCTCCTTCTTCGCGGTGCTACAGGGCTTCGAGGAGTGGCGGAAGGCACGCAAGAAACCTCTCGCGACCGTCCCCGCGGAGTAGCCCCGCGCGGCCCGCGGAGAGGATTGCCGCCGCAGCCTCTCTTGAACCGGCGGCGCTTCCGCTGTTTTTGCTGTTTTTGCAGGAAATTATCAGCTACGGCGTCCCCTTTGCCGCAGAAATCCTGGGGTTCCGGCGGTGCGGCGGAGCGGAGAACAGCGGGTAACAGAGTGTGGGCCCCGCTGTAGATCCCTGTAAATTCGCAAAAGCCAGTCTCGCGGCTGCTGTTTGCGTGCGCGAAGCCACGGTTGCTCAGGGCTTTGCAGGGAAAATTCTATTGCAATGATGACTTCTGTCCAACGCGCACAAAACATTTCAAGTCGTCTTGCGCGGACTTGATCCGCGTATCCACGTCTTTGTTTCGACCGCTCCAAGGGGTGGATGGCCGGACAGAGCCCACGGCTGTCCGGTTTAGATTTCTGCGCAATCCTAGCGGTTCGGGCAAGGAGTCGAAACCATCCATAATCGTCATGGCCGGACTTGATCTGACTTGATCCGGCCATCCACGAGTTTCCCGCTGCCTGGACCGACGCCAATGAAGGCGGGATCACCGGGTCAAGCCCGGTGATGACGACCGGAGGTGGAGGCAGCTCGCGAGCCCTGCAACCGATCTTCGCTCAACCGGACAGCCGTGGGCGGAGCCCCGCCATGACGAAAATTGGGCGGCGATTTCCCTCCCTTCGTCGCCGCAAGATTTTCCCCGGACAGGGTGCATGGTTGCCGGCAACTCCGCATCACAATATTGGTAATATAGCATTTAGTCCACGATTTGTCAAACCCCGCCTATGCCGACGGAGCCGGCCAGTCGCCGCCAAGAGGCTACACCTCCTGCAGCTCGAAGACGTTGAAATGCCAGGGCTCGTGATCGATGTAGAGGCCGGCATCGACCAACTCGGAGCCGTCGCGGTCATAGACCTCGGTCCCCATTACGTCCGTCAGACGCACGTGCTTGCCACGCAATTCCGGGAACGGAAGGCCTAGACGGCACTGCCCCTGGTTGCCGGCGTAATTGACGACGACGACGTGGCGGCGGCTGTCCTTATTGGCCCAGGCGTAGCCAACGAAGCTCTCCGAGGTGCGGTTGTCGGACCAAGCCGGCAACGGCTGGATCTGCGACCAGGCACCGTCGCGAAAGACACCGGTATCCGTTAGTAGCTTCAACAGCTTGAGGTAAAAGGCAGCGATTTCCGGGTCTGTCGGCTCGACCGGTCCGCGGCAGAGATGGGTCGGCAGCCGGACCTGCGCGCCTTCGAATTGGCCTTGATGGAAGAAGCGCAGGCCGGGGGAGAGGAAGGTGATGATTGCGGCTGCGCGGTGCTGCGGCCACGGAAATTTGGATGCGGCACGCGGCTCGTCGTGGTTTTCGAGAAAGCGCGCGAGCTTTTCCTGATAGTCGAGGCCGGCGAGCAAATGGTCGCGGATCGGCTTGGCATGGCCGTCGCGCAAACGGTCGTAGAGCCGCTTGTCGTAGCAGTAGTCGAAGCCCTGCTGCTGCAAGGTCCATTCGAGGTCCCAATAGACCTCGGCCATGAATGTAAAGGCGGGATACTCCGCACGCACCGCCGCCGTCGCTTTGGGCCAGAAGGGGTCCGGCATCAACCCCCAGCTGCGCTGGAAAATCTCGGGCAACAGCAGCATCGCCATGTCGCAGCGCACGCCGTCGCACTTGCAGGCGATCGTGATCAACTCGTCGATCTGCGCCCGCTGCAGTTCGGGATTGGCGTAATTGAGCTGCAAAGTGTCCGGCCAACCTGGAAAATTGGGATCGCGCCCATAGGCCAGGATCTTGGGCTCCCGGTCGGTCTCGACCTGCAGGTAGTCCTGCGGCGCGCCCGCCACCACCTCCTCGCTGCCTTCGACATAGTAGTCGGGATGGGTCTTCACCCACGGATGGTCGGGGGCGGTATGGTTCGGCACGAAGTCGAGCATCAGCTTGATGCCGCGCGTAGCCAGCTTTTCTCGAAATTGCCCCAAGCCGGTTTCGCCGCCCAGCGCCTCGCTGACGGTATAGGCGGTGATCGCAAAACCAGAGCCGCAGATGTCGTCCTCGGTTAGGTCGGGCAGAACCGCCTTGAACTCGGCGCGCCATTGCCGGTTGCCGCGAGAGACAGCTTGCCCGGCGGCGCCGGTCTGCCACACGCTCAGCAGCCAGATCCAGTCGAAGCCCTGCTCGGGAAAGCCGTCGATCGTGCTGTCGTCGATATCGGCCAGGGTCACTGGTTTGCCGGCTTCGCGGGACAAACGCTGGAGCCAAACGCGGGTATTGATCTGAAACAGAGAAGGATAGCGCGGTCTGGGCGCCACGGTTATCCCCTTCCTTACACACTCTATTGCTCTCGGCCGAAGACTGGCTCCCGGCCGCCTTGCAGAAAGGTCTGAGCATCGAGCTTACCAAAAATCTCGATCAGGCCGGCGATGACCCCGGTCCAGCCCGTCTGGTGGCTGGCGCCGATGCCGGCGCCGTTGTCTCCATGGAAGTATTCGTAGAACAGCAAATGATCGCGCCAATGAGGATCGCGCTGAAATTTTTCGACCCCGCCGAACACCGGCCGCCTTCCGCTCTCGTCGCGCAGAAAGATCCGGGTCAGGCGATTGGCGATTTCCCGGGCAACCTCGAACAGGTTCATCAAGTTCTCGGAACCGGTGGGGCACTCGATTTTGAAGTTGTCGCCGTAATATGCAAAATAGTGCATTAGGGCGCGTATAATCAGCGCGTTGACCGGCATCCAGATCGGCCCCCGCCAATTGGAGTTGCCGCCAAACATGCCGCTGTCCGACTCCGCCGGCAGATAGCTCACTCGGTATTCCTGACCGCCCACTGAAAAGACATAGGGATGATCGGCGTGATAGCGGGACAAAGAGCGGATACCGTAGGGGCTCAGGAACTCGTTCTCGTCGAGCATGCGGGTCAGAATCCGGCGCAGCCTGGTCTGATTTACCAGTCCCATGATGCCCCGCTCCGCGATGCCCAAATGGCCCGGCCCGGTTTCATGGATCGATTCGCGGAGCTCCGGCATACGCCGCAACCGCTCTGCGACTGCCGCGGTCAATTTGGGGACCCGCTCGCGCTGCCATTTGTGCACGACCGTCGTGGCGCACAGCGGTAAGAGACCCACCATCGAGCGAACCTTGAGTCGCGTCGCATTGCCATCGGGCAAACGAAGAACGTCGTAGTAGAAGCCGTCCTCCTCATCCCACATGCCGTCCGGACCGATCCCATTCATCGCGCGGGCGATCAGCAAGAGCTTCATCGCGTAGGTCGCCGTCAGCTCCTCATAGGTCGGGTCATGGGCTGCGAGCTCGAAAGCGATCTCGAGCATGTTCTGGCAGAACAAGGCCACCCAGGCGGTGCCGTCGGCCTGTTCCAAATGGCCTCCGGTGGGCAACGGCGCACTGCGGTCAAAAACGCCGATATTGTCGAGGCCGAGAAACCCGCCCTCGAAAAGGCTTCGGCCGAAACGGTCCTTACGGTTTACCCACCAGCCGAAATTCGCTGTCAGCCTGCCGAAGACCCGCTTCAGGAAGTCGAGATCGGTCTTGCCCCGTAACGCCTGCTCCATGCGGTAAAGGAAGACCGTTGCCCAGGCTTGCACCGGCGGATTGACGTCGCTGAAGTTCCACTCATAGGCCGGGATTTGTCCGGTTGGATGCAGGTACGCCTGGCGGAGCAGCAGGTCGAGCTGCTGCTTGGCGAAGTCGATGTCGACGGTCGACAGGGCGAGCGTATGGAACGCCAGGTCCCAGGCCGCGAACCAAGGATATTCCCATTTGTCCGGCATCGAGATGACATGATCTCCGATCATGTGGAACCACTCGCGGTTGCGGACCTGACTAGGCGTGGGCCGCATCGCATCGAAGCCATGTTCCTCGAGCCATTTATCGGTATCGAGGAAGAAGTACTGCTTGCTCCACAGCATCCCGGCCAATGCCTGCCGCATCACACCCGCCGCATCTTCGCCGAGACGGGCCGGTGTTATCGCCCGATAGAAGGCGTCGGCCTCGCCCCGGCGTTGTTCGATTATTTGATCGAACCCGCCGCCGAAAGCGTCCCGGGGGGCATCATTGCTCAGTCGCAGCCGGATGACGGCGGTTTCTCCGGCGTCCACGTTGAGCTGATAGTGTGCGGCGGCCTTGGTCCCCGTCTGGTTCGGGTTGACGGCCTCCTGCCTGCCCGACACGACATAGTTGTTGATACCGTCCTTGACGTAGGGCGTCGCATTGGGCGTGCCGAAGATCCGCTCGTTGTTGGTGTCGTTTTCTGTGAACAGCAGGCTAGGATTTCCGTCGCAATGCAGCAGGAAGCGGCCGAGCTCGGCATGTGAGGTTTCGATCGTGACAGTGTGTTCCCCCGGCATCTGCCGCAACGAGGGCTTCGGCTGGTCAGGCCACCAGGTCCAGGTATTGCGGAACCACAGGGTCGGCAGTACATGCGCCTCGGCGGCATCCGGTCCGCGATTGCATAGACTGATCCGGATCAGGATGTCTCCGGGCGCGGCTTTCGCGTACTCGACGAAGACGTCGAAATACCGGTCCTCATTGAATATGCCGGTATCTAATAATTCGTATTCCCAATCGTTGCGGTTGCGCCGATGGTTCGTATCGATGAGATCACTGTAGGGATACGGATTCTGTGGATATTTATAGAGATACTTCATGTACGAATGAGTTGGCATGTTGTCGAGGTAATAATAATATTCCTTGACGTCCTCGCCATGGTTGCCTTCGCTATTGGTCAGGCCGAACAGCCGCTCCTTGAGGATCGGGTCCTTGCCATTCCACAGCGCCACGGCAAAACATAGCCGCTGGTGGTCGTCACTGAGCCCGGCGAGGCCGTCCTCGCCCCAGTGATAGGCGCGCGAGCGGGCTTGATCGTGGGTAAAGTAATTCCACGCATCGCCGTTTTCGCTGTAGTCCTCGCGAACCGTGCCCCATTGGCGCTCGCTGAGATACGGTCCCCATCGTTTCCACGGAGCCCTCTTCTCGCGCGCCTCGTCCAGACGCACTTCTTCCGCCGCTCGTGGTCGGTCGAATACGGTTTTATCTGGCACTGTAGCTCCTCCCATCGGAAATAAGAATGTACTAGAGTTGGGATCAGGTCGCGACGCGACGTACTCGAAATTCGGCGGTGGGATAGACTGGTTGATCAAGATCGGGAATTGATGCAATCAATCCCGTGCCGGGAGATTGCGATCGGCATTCGGCAAGGCGTATTCGGGGAGCAGGCGATGAACACCATTGCGGCTGAAGCTCAATCCATCAGCGCCTATGGTCCGGCGCGATCGACCGTGCAGGGGAGCCAGCTCGAGCCCGAGGAGCTGCGGCGGATGCAGGCCTATTGGAACGCAACCCTGTTCCTGTCGGCAGGGATGATCTACCTGCGAGACAATCCGCTCCTGCGTGAGCCGCTGAAGGTCGAGCACGTCAAGCGGCGCCTGCTCGGTCATTGGGGTTCCGATCCGGGCATGAGCCTGACCTACATTCATCTCAACCGGCTGATCAAGAAATATGACCTCAATGTCATCTTTCTGGCCGGGCCGGGACATGGCGCGCCAGCCTTGATCTCCAATGTCTATCTCGAGGGCGCCTATACCGAAATCTACAGCGACGTCTCCCAAGACGCCGACGGGCTGCGGCGCCTGTTCAAGCAGTTCTCGTTTCCGGGCGGGATCGGCAGCCATTGCACGCCAGAAACGCCCGGCTCGATTCACGAAGGCGGCGAACTCGGCTATTCCGTGGCGCACGCTTACGGCGCGGCGTTCGACAACCCGGATCTGATCGTGACCGTGATGGTCGGCGACGGCGAGTCGGAAACCGGTCCTTTGGCCACCGCGTGGCACTCGAACAAATTCCTCAATCCCGTTCGCGACGGCGCCGTGCTGCCGGTGCTGCATCTGAACGGATACAAGATCGCCAACCCCACCATTCTCGCCCGCATCCCGCACGAAGAGTTGGAGTTCCTGTTCCGCGGCTACGGGTACGAGCCGTATTTCGTCGAGGGCTCCGATCCCCCCAGCATGCATCAGGCGATGGCGGCGACACTGGAGCACTGCGTGCAGGAAATTCGGCGCATCCAGCAGGAGGCGCGCAAATCCGGGTCTGATGTCAAGCGGCCGAGATGGCCGATGGTGATTTTGCGCAGCCCCAAGGGATGGAGCGGCCCCAAGGAGGTCGACGGACACAAGGTCGAGGGCTTCTGGCGCGCCCATCAGGTGCCGATGGCGGAGATGCACGAGAATCCGTCGCATCTGGCGCTGCTGGAGGAGTGGCTGCGCAGCTACCAGCCAGAGACGCTTTTCGACGGAGGAGGGCGGCTACTGCCGGAACTCCGGGCACTTGCCCCCAAAGGGGCGCATCGCATGGGTGCCAATCCGCATGCCAATGGGGGGCTTCTGCGCAAGGCATTGAAATTGCGGGACTTCCGCGAATATGCCGTTTCGGTCGAGAAGCCCGGCACGACCGAGGTCGGACCCACCCAGATCCTGGGACAGTTTCTGCGCGACGTCATGCGGGATAACCCTACTAACTTCCGTGTACTCAGTCCGGACGAGAACGCCTCCAACCGTCTGACTGCGCTCTATGAGGTGACCAAGAAGGCTTGGCTCGCCGAGTATTTCCCGGAGGATGCCGACGGCGGGGAGTTGGCGCCCGACGGCCGGGTCATGGAAATGCTCAGCGAGCATACATTGGAGGGCTGGCTGGAAGGCTATCTGCTGACCGGCCGGCACGGTTTCTTGTCTTCCTATGAAGCCTTCGTCCATGTCATCGATTCAATGTTCAACCAGCACGCCAAATGGCTGGAAAAATCCAGCGAGCTATCCTGGCGCGCGGATGTCGCCTCGCTCAACCTGCTGATTACCTCCACCGTTTGGCGGCAGGACCACAACGGCTTCACGCACCAGGATCCAGGCTTCTTGGATGTCGTCGCCAACAAAAGCCCGAGTGTCACGCGCATCTACCTGCCACCGGATGCGAACTGCCTGTTATCGGTCGCGGACCACTGCCTGCGGAGCTGCAACTACGTCAATGTCATTGTCGCGGACAAACAGCCGCACCTGCAATATCTCGATATGGATACCGCGCTTAAACACTGCACGAAGGGCGCCGGGATTTGGCAATGGGCCAGCAGCGATCAGGACAGCGAGCCCGATCTCGTGATGGCCAGCAGTGGCGACATCTCAACAATGGAAGCTCTGGCGGCGACGGCCCTACTCCGACAGCATTTCCCGGAACTGAAGGTGCGCTTTGTCAATGTCGTGGATCTGTTCCGGCTGGTGCCGGACACCGAGCACCCGCACGGGTTCTCGGACCGCGAGTTCGATGCGCTGTTCACCCCCGACAAACCTGTCATCTTCAACTTCCATGCCTATCCCTGGCTGATCCACCGGCTAACCTATCGCCGGACCAATCACGACAACATCCATGTCCGCGGCTACAAGGAAAAGGGCAATATCAACACGCCGATGGAACTCGCCATTCAGAACCAAGTCGACCGCTTTACCCTGGCGATCGACGCAATCGACCGCGTTCCCTCGCTCAAAGTGCGCGGCTCACACGCCCGCGAGGCGCTGATGAACCAGCAGCTCGACTGCCGCCACTACGCCTACGAGCACGGCATCGACATGCCGGAAATCGTCGACTGGAGGTGGCCGCTCTAAGTCTTAGGGCCTGTCAGGAAATAAACGCGCACTCTGGGGGATAAGCATTCGGCGAGATAGTGTAGTTCCACTCGCCGTGGAACTCGGCGCGTTGGATGTTGATGGCGGCCATCTCCGCGTCCGAGACGACAATGCCGCTGGGGTATTGGCCAGTGTCGAGTTCGCAGCGCACGGTGAGGCCGGTTTTGGTGGTGGTGGCCGAGATCAATTCGGTCCCCGGACTTGATCCGGGGATGACCCGGTAGCTGACGAGCGGCTTGGCGCGCCAGTTCTGGCTGATGAAGGAGAAGAGCCGGTGTTCGATTTTGTTCCACTTGCTGGTGCCCGGAGGCAGAGCCTGCCCCGGCGAAGGCCGGGGTGGCTGACCACGATGTCGAGGCCGAGTTGGTGGCCAGCTTCTGAAGTTCGCGTTTCCACAGCCGCACCCGCCGTTGCTGCCGCCTCCCCCAGCCTTCGCTGGGGCAGGCTTGGCGGTGATCAGCAATCGCGTGGCCTCGGGATAGCGTGTCCGACCGACGGCCTGCCACCACTGGCGGATGCTATTGACGGCAAAGCTTGCCCCTGGCAACGAACAGGGGGCGGCCGTGTCATGGTCAACGCCGACACTCACCCAACCAGAATTGGCAGCGAGGTCATAGACCCCGTAAGGCACTGCCCGTCCCAGTTCCTTGATTAGGAAGTCATGGACCCGGACCTCTTCCGGGTTTCCCTGCGGGCGATATTCGCGGCCATTGTTACGGAAATCTCCGACCAGTTCCTTTTTCTTGGTGTCGACCGAGATCACCGGTTGCTTCTCGGCCAATGCTGCGGCCACTTGGGTGTTGATGCGGGCGAATTGCGCATCCCGGTCGGGGTGGCTGTCGCCCTCCGTGGTCTTGCAGTTGGCCTGCAGGCTGTACCCGCCGCATTGAGCAATTCGGCCACCAGGGTGCGGCTCACTTGGTGGCCCTGCGCCTGCAGCGCCGGCGCCCGCCGTCGCACGCTCTTGCAGGTCCACCGCAACGGCGATTCCGGATCCCCGCGGGTCAAGCCTGCCCCGGCGCAGGCCGGGGGTTCGACCAGCGCCTCGAGATCCGCGAGCAGGGTCGGGTCCCCCGCCTTCGCGGGGGCAGGCTCTTTGCAAATCGCCGGCTTGCGCCCCGCCCCCGGCCGCCGAACCCGCTCGGACGGCTCATCCTGCGCCAATTCCCTCAAACCGCGCCCGATCGTGCTTGGCGCCATGCCGGTCGCCATCGCCACCGCGGCAATGCCACCATATCCCGCGGCAAACGCCGCCGCCGCCGCGACCAGACGACGGCCCCGTTCATCAAGAAACGGCGCCACCGTCAAAAACCGCTCTCGCCGGCAACGCCGGCAGCAGCCATGGCCCCGCATGCTGTCCTTCGGTTTTCCAGTCCGCTGTCGGAACCGGAAGGCCAAGAGAGCGCGCCGCCTGCGTGTAAAGCTCCGGGCGAAAGATCGCTGTCGCGGCTTCTGGGTCTGGGTCACCGCTGAGGTAGCCCCACCGTCTCATCTGGCGCAGAAACCATTGGGCATGCGATCGCCACGGGAAATTGGCGGCATTGGCGAAGAACACCGAGACATCGGCGTTGGTAAACAGAGTCTGCGACCGCCGCGAGGCCGCGCCGGGCAGCGACGTCTGAATGATCTCCGCCGGGAGGCCGAGATATTTGTCCTGCGACAGCAGCCCGGCAACTTCCGGAGCATTCGCCGGCCTGTCGCAATACTTGGCGGCGCGCAGCAGCGCCCGCAATGCCGCCTGCAGCCGGCCGGGGGATTGCTCGGCGAGCGATCGACGCACCGCGAAGACCTTTTCGGTGCCGTTGTTCCAAATCGCATGCGATGTCCGCGACGGCATGGCCGAGGCCAGCGCGCGCGGCGACCTCGCCCCACGGCGCACCGACGCAAAATCCGTCGATCCTGCCGGCCGCCATCGCCTCGACGGTCTGGGCCGGAGGTACCACGGTGAAAGTCACGTCCCTGTCCGGATCGATCCCGGCGGTCGCGAGCCAGTAGCGCAGCAACAGGTTATGCGTCGAAAACGTGTGGACCACCGCGAGATGCGGTTTATCGCGGCTTCGTCGCAGAACCGTCGCAAACCGTTGCGCCGTCTCGTCAGCCGAAAGCCCGCCTAGACAGGAGGCATCACCTCCCGCGATCGCTGCGGTCCAGCGCTCGGACAGGGTCACCGTATTGCCGTTGAGACTCAGCGCCGCCGGCACGAGGATCTTTTCGGGACCGGCGCTGCCGCTCAGCCCGAACCGCAACGCGAGAGCAAGCGGCGGCAGCAGCATCGCGCCGTCGAGCAGCCCGTAGCAAAGCTTGTCGGCGATGTTCGCCCAGGACGGTTCGACCGACAGCACCACCTCGAGTCCTTCCCCGGCGAAATAGCCGCATTCCTGCGCGATGATTAGCGGCGCCGCGTCGGTCAGGGCAGCAAGCCGATCCGGAATATCGATTCGGCCGTCATTCTTTTGGTCCTTCCGGTTGTGCCGAGCCGAGCAGTTCCGCGGCGACCGCCGCGATGCGCTTGCTCTCGTTCATCGCCTTGCGGCGCAGCCAGCGATAGGCTTGCGGCTCGTCGAAATTGCGTTGCTTGATCAACTGAGTCTTGGCGCGATCGATCGTCTCTCGCTCCAGTAGGCTCGTCCTCGCCTGCTGCAGATCGGCCGCGACATGCTGATGCTTGCGAAAGATCGCGACGGCTGCCATGATGACCGGCTTGACGTCGGGAAAGGCTGCATTGACCACATTGTAGGAGCTGACCCCGGCAGCGATCGCCTCTTCCATGAAGGCGCGGTCGTCGCGATCCACGAACATGACCACCGGTCGGGGATTGTCGGCGCTGACCCGGCGTAGGTCGAGCGCATCGCGATCCGGGCGAGCCATATCCACGATGACCACGTCGGGCATTTGGACCGCCACGGCGTCGAGGAGGGAGCCGCCGGTCGGTACACTTAGGATTACGGCGTCGCTGATCTCGCGCAAGCGCTCTTCGAGCAGCACCGCGCGCTCGGCATCGGAATCCGCTAGCAGCACTTTCAGATAACCCGACAAACTGGCCGTCCTGCGCTCTTTCCCAGGCTAATCCAGCAAATGTAGTGCCAGCTGCCGTTTGACGGGGGAACAGGAAGATTAGGAGAGGTCGCGGTCAACCGAAGGGCCAATCTAACGCCCACGGCTTTTGCCCAGCCCGCATCTTTGCTAAAGTTGCTGCGGTCTCGTGCCACCCGAATGCACAAAATTCTCGCCTTTTAGCGAGGCATTCGCAAGTCCATACAACGATCGCGGAACGGATTCTTCCCGCTTCAGGCGAATGGCCGCTTCTGGCGCGAACAGGCGTCGTCGTGCACCCAGATCGGGAACAACGCTTTCCATCTGTGGCCGCCCCCTTCGCGGCAAGAGAAAACTTCAGGATTGTCGTGGCCGTAGTCGGATGCTGCGATCCGTCCGGCCTCAGATGCGGCGTTGAGTCGCCGCCGGCCTGTATGGGAGTTCGCGGGCCTGGTCCATGTCACCCGAAGCGCGTCGATCCGCATGCGCTGGGCCTCATCCCCTGCTGGGCAAAGCACCTCAAAGGTCGGGTTCTCGATGATCGACGCGATCGCAATGCGCTCGACCACCAGGAGGTACCAAGCCCAGCCAATAATTAGATGTGGTCCCGCGCGAAATCCCGGTCCCTGCTGCTCGGCAGGGCCGCCGTCGCGGCGATGCTGACGATCGCACAACCAAAGATGTAGAGCGCGATCACCTCGCCCGATCCGGTCGACGCGAGCAGTGCCGTCGCGATCATCGGCGCCGGCCCGCCGGCGAATACCGCTGCGAGCTGAAAGCCGATCGACGCCCCGCTGTAGCGCAGGCGGGGGGTGAAACATTCCGCGGTCAACGCCGCCAGCGGACCCCACATCAAGTCGTGGAAAAAGAACGCGACCAGGGCCGCCAGCACGATCAGCCCGGGTATCGCGGTATCGAGCAAAGCGTAATAGGCGAACGCGAAGAGCCCGGTGGCTGCCGCACCAAACAGATACACTTGCTTGCGGCCAAGCCGGTCCGACAGGTAGCCCGAAAACGGGATCGTGAAGAATGACAGGAACGACGCGATCAGCAGAACCATGAGCAGGAAGTCGCGCGAGGCTCCGACGACCTTCATGCCATAGGTGAAAAAGAAGGCGGAATACACAAAGGCGGGAGCCATTTGTCCCATCCGCACGAATGCCGTAAGAACGACCTCCTTTGGCTGGCGTTTGAGGACCTCAAGGACTGGAGCGCGCGCGACACGCTCGTCCGCGATCACCTGCCGAAAGATCGGCGTCTCGAGGATGCCGAGCCGGATCCACAACCCGATTACCACCATGACGAGGCTCAGCCAGAACGGGATTCGCCAGCCCCAGCTCAGGAACTGATCTCCCGACATTTGGCTGAACGCCAGGATCGCGAGGTTCGCGAGGAAGAAACCGGCCGGCCCGCCAAATTGTGGCCACGCCGCGATGAGCCCGCGATTGTTGCTCGTGCGTGCCCACTCCATCGCCAGCAGGACCGAGCCGCCCCATTCGCCGCCGACACCGATCCCTTGGATGAAGCGCAGGGCGACCATTAAGACCGCGCCCCAAACGCCGATCTGCTCATAGGTCGGGACGCATCCGACCAGGAAGGTCGACAGGCCGGTCAGCAGCAGCGTGGCGATCAGCGCGGCCTTGCGGCCGATGCGATCGCCGTAATGCCCGAAGATCGCCGCACCGACCGGACGAGCCACGAAGCCGACCGCGAAGACGGCGAACGCCTGCAGCGTGCCGGTCAAAGGGTCAGAAGACGGAAAATACAGCTTCGCGAAGACCAGCGCTGCCATCTGGCCATACAGCAAGAAATCGTACCATTCGATTGTCGTTCCAACCGTGCTGGCGATCACCGCGCGGCGCAGCTGGCGGCTGTGCTCGAAGTCGGAAAGTGGGGCGGCAGCAACGTCGGCTGTGGTCATCGGCGATCCTCCGGTTCGGGCGCCTACCGGCCGAGGCCGGGAAACCATTCTTGTTGTGAGGCGACAGTAGCATTGGCGGCAGCGTTACGAAAGACGGCAACCCAAGACGGTCCCGGGTCGGCAACGCTGCCGCCCGTGACATGGCCGGTGGCGAGAAACCAGGATACGACATGCCGGGGATGGCCAGGTTTGAGCTCTCGCGCGAGATCGAACAGCGGTGGCCAGATCTCTTGGTGATGACGGTAACCGCGAATGGGATGACGAGCGGTGGCAGGCCGGGTGCATCGCCGCGCCGCAAGCCATCGTCAACGCGATCGTCGACGCACTCGCGCCCCTCGGCATCGATCATTTCGACATGCCCGCCACTCCCGAGCGGGTCTGGCGCGCGATCCGCTCGGCGGGAGGCTGACGGTTGAATCGGAGCTGAAAACGACGATGCCTGCCATTGCTGCGGACCAGATACCGAGTTTGGTACACTCTTCATTTCCCTGGCCGGGCGTGTCCCGGCCATCTACGCCTTCTTGCTGCCCGAGGGAGTATTTGGCCAAGACGTGGGTGACCGGAACAAGTCCGACCACGAGTCAGAAATTGTTGGATTGCCAGTGCGGAGGCGAGGGTTGCCGAGACGCGCGCCAACTACTCCATGAACCAGCCGTGGCTGACGACCAGCGACTGACCTGTCAGCGCATTGGTATTGAAGCCGGCGCAGAACAGCACCGCCTCGGCGACGTCCTCGGTGGTGGTGAATTCGCCGTCGACCGTATCCTTCAGCATCACGTGCTTGATCACGTCCTCCTCGCTGATGCCGAGCTCCTTGGCCTGCTCGGGGATCTGCTTGTCGACCAGCGGTGTACGCACGAAGCCTGGGCAGACCACATTGGCACGCACATTGTATTGGGCCCCCTCCTTGGCCACTACCCGGCACAGTCCCAAGAGCCCGTGCTTAGCGGTGACATAGGGCGCCTTCAAAACGGAGGCCTCCTTGGAGTGGACCGACCCCATATAGATGATGCTGCCGGATTTCGCGTGGTACATGTGCTTCAGACAGGCCTTGGTGGTCAGAAAGGCGCCGTCGAGATGGATCGCCAGCAGCCGCTTCCAGTCGGCGAATGGGAAATCGACGACCGGCTTGACGATCTGAATACCGGCATTACTGACCAGCACATCGATACGGCGATATTTCGCCATCGTGTCGGCTACGCCCTTCTCGACCGCCGCCTCGTCGGCCACGTTCATGCCGACCGCAAACGCGTCGCAATCCTTCGCTTGGATCTCACGAGCCGTGGCGTCCGCCGCATCGAGATTGAGATCGGCGATGACCGGTGTGCCGCCCGCGGCGGCAAAGCGCAGTGCAATCTCCTTGCCGATGCCGCTGGCCGCACCAGTGATGATCGCCACCTTTCCATCAAAACGGGACATTTCAAGATTCCTTTCACGCGTCTTTTGGGTAATCGAAAACCACCTCGCCCAGACCCAGGGTCAGGTCGGTGACGTAGTGGGTAGCCGAAACCACCTCGCGCACCGGCAGTCGCGCCACGTCGCACATCGCATGCTCGAAGAGCTGGATCGCAGCCGGACCAGCCCAGGCGCCCTTTAAAGTGACGCCTTCCACGTAGTAGCGCACCAGCTCGCAGATTCGCGGCGTGCAGTCGACATGCGGAATGATCTTGATCATGAAGTTCGGCCGGGCGAGCGCCTTCAACAACGGCGCCGGGTCGATTTCGCGATGCTTGAAGCCCATCGTGGCGGAGACGCAGAGGACCGAGCCGTAGTGCAGGGTGCAGACCACGACGTCTCCTTCATGCGCGATCTTCGGGCTCGCCAGCTTTTTGGGAAAGCCCCAGATCTCGCGGCCGCCGGCGACCGGCGCGTCGTCGTCGAGATACATGGCGTGCACGTAGCCGCCTTCCTGCACCCCCCCGTCCTTGGTCTTGAAGCGCACCGGGATTACTTGGCCCGTTTCGGTGTAGTCGCCAAAGCCGGTGGAATCAGGCATGCGGATGAATTCATAGGCGACCGTATCGCCGGCCACCTCCAACGGCTCGGGCACCACCTCGCGCAGCTTGTCGGGATCCGTGCGATAAGTAATGACCACGAACTCGCGATTGTAAAATTTGTAGGGACCCGGCGGATAGGCGGGATCGTTGAGCGGCATGGCGAACGCCTTGCGGCGCACCTCGGCGAGATTCATTGGTCGGATCTCCTCTATTCTCGGCCGTCGACCGCGAGATCGAAGGTGAAAACGCCATCGAGCCCTTGCGGGCGTTGCAGCACCTCAGGATGGCGCAAGGTGCGAACAGCGTCGTTGTAGCCGGACCGCCAATGCTCTTCCATCGTCCGGCGCGAGAACTCGTAATCCTTGGAATTTCCCTCGTAGTTCTTGGCACGGTAGATAAGCTGGATCAGGTTGTAGACCTTCTCGTCCGCTTCCAAGGCCAGCATTCCCGCTTCCGGCGTCTGCAGTAATTCCTTTGGGATTTTGGCAAGGAGCTGGGCCGCTGCGCGCCGGAGGATCTGCTTTTTCTTGAACTGGTTGGTCGCCAGCCGGGTGCGGCTCGAATAGCGAATTTCCTTTTGGCGCGTGTCGGCTTCGATGAGATTGCGCGGGAATGCGCCGCGAGCGCTCCACAGATCGATCTGGAAAGCGAGCGTGTCCCGGCCGGGTCGACTGTCGAGCACCCATTCGAGCGGCGTATTGGAGACGAGGCCGCCGTCCCAGTAGTGCTCACCCTCGATCTCGGTCGGCGGGAAGCCGGGCGGCAGCGAGCCGCTGGCCATCACGTGCTCCGGGCAGATCTGGTGGGTAGCACTGTCGAAATAGGCGAAATTCCCGCTGCGGACATTGACGGCACCGACACTGAAGCGCATCGCGCCGGTGTTGATCAGGTCGAAATCGACGAGATTTTCGAGTGTCGCTCTAAGCGGTGCGACATCGTAATAGCTGAGGGCCTCCGGCGCCCCGTTCGGGTAGAGAAAAGGCGGCGGTACGCGTGGTTGAAAAAATCCCGGCGCGCCGCCGGTCAGGGCGCCCCATGAACGCAATTGATTGATGACGCTGTGGGTGAACTCGTCCCTGCCTTCCAACGCTGCGATATAGGGCATCCCGAACGGCGGCGCACTGACGATGTCCCAGAATGCACGCAGCCTTTCGACACGCTTTTCCGGCGGATTGCCGGCTATCAGGGCCGAGTTGATGGCACCGATCGAAATGCCGGCGACCCAGTCCGGGTGCAAATTCGCCTCGGCCAGCGCCTGATAAACACCGGCCTGGTAGGCGCCCAGCGCGCCGCCGCCTTGCAGGATCAGTGCGATGCGCTCGAAGGGCGGACGCGGGGTCGCGACATGGGTTTTCCGGTGGGTGGGACGGTGACCGGACACGACGGACCCCACCTAGGACAGGCGAGGACGACTTTGCTGCGACAGGCCGGCTCGGATGCGCTCGCTGCGGGAATAGAGGTATGGGTCCAAGGCCTTGCGCCCCTTGCGAAACGGTACTCGCGCACGACCGCCGCGCGAGACAGTGACGCTTCCCACCCCGATTGTTGGGAGCGGTCGCAAAACGACCGAACTCCGAGCGGTAGATTGGGCGTTCTTCCGTCAGGTCAAGCAGGCGGCGTGCCGATCGCGAGTTCCCTCAGGTAGCCGAGGCATTGGGCGCGGTCGGCGGCGAAGTCGCCCTCCTCCCACCAGTCGCGCACCGCCACGAGCAGCCGGCCGACCGGCTCGCCGGGCGGGATGCCGAGTGCGGTCACATCGCGTCCGGCGAGCGGGAAGGCCGGCGGTGTCCAGCCGCGGGCGAAGTCGAGCAACTCGGCGAGCCGGCTTCGTGAGATCCCTCCTTCGGCCGCCTGCTGCAGTGCCAAGTCGCGATAGCGCTCGCCGCCGAGCCGATAGAGAGAGCGCCGCTGGGCCCGGGCATCCCCCCGCGGATCGAGAGGCCAGGGTGGAGCGAGGCCGTGCAGCCGATCGCGCCAGGGATTGGAAAAGCGTAAACGCGCAGCGAGTGCCACGGCACCTTCGCCGTCGACATCGACTAGAGCGGCGAGGCGCCGCAGCGGATCGACCGCCGGCTCGATCGCGATCATTTGCCGCAAGCGCTCGACCCGGTGCGCCTCGGGCAGTGCCACCGCGAGCACCCGGTCTTCCTGCATCATCTGCAATACCGCGACCGGGTCCGGCGTCGCGAGCAGCTTGACGAGCTCCTGCGAGACGCGCTCGCCCGAAAGGGTCGGCAACAGATGTGCTGCGGCGCGACAGGCGGCACGCGCCTCGGGATCGCCAGTGCCGGTTCCGAAACGCGCCTCGAAGCGGTAATAGCGCAAGAGCCTCAGCACGTCCTCGGCGATCCTGGTCGCGGGATCGCCGACAAAGCGCACCCGGCGGGCCTGTAGATCGGCAAGGCCGCCGACCGGATCGTCGATCGTGCCGTCGGGGGCGAGAAAGATCGCGTTGATCGTGAAGTCGCGTCGCGCCGCATCGGCAGCCCAATCGGCGTCGAAGGCGACGCGGGCGCGGCGGCCGTAGGTCTCGACGTCGCGACGCAACGTCGTGATCTCGAAGTGTCGCGGCGGCACGATCGCGGTGACCGTGCCGTGGGCGAGACCGGTCGGTAGCACCCTGATGCCGCGCTTCTGCAAGAGCTCGATGATCCGTTCGGGCGGCGCCGGGGTGGCGATGTCGATGTCACCGATAGGGGAGCCCAAGAGCGCATCGCGCACCGAGCCGCCGACGAACCGCACCTCGGCGCCTCCGGCCGAAAGGGCCGCCAGCACGGTGCTAGTCGACGGCTCGACCATCCATGGCTGCGGGGCGATCCGGTGCGGGTATCGATTGACAAACTCGATCATGTGTGCTATTTTAGCAATATATCAATTCGGATTTCAACGATCGATTTGTCGTTGGTGCTCAGATGTATTCAGGTCTCACAACTTTAAGGGGAGCTCCCGCTGCAGACCCGCTGCAGGTGCAGCGGACCGTCATATACGGGACAATCATGAGTAGCAAACGCAGAGGCCTGAGCGTGCTGGCGGTCATCGGCCGGATTTCGGCTCGATATGTCCAGGGATCATGTGATCGTTCTCCCAGCGCGGCGGGACGTAGACGCCTTCCTGGGGCGTGCCGAAACCCACTGTCGCGACAAAGAGGACAACCATCAAGAGCGCCACTCCCGCGCCCGCGAGCCAAACCCACGGGAGGGCTCGTCGCGGCATGGCGCCGTCCCGTTGGTCTGGTCGCAGCGTGATGACCCAGAGTAGATAGAGCGCCGTCGGCAGCAGAAGTGGCAAAACGATGGTAAGGAGGATCCGGGGCATTCCCTCCTCAACCGGCAAGCACCTCGGCCAGGTTCACCAGCATTCCCGCCGTCGCTCCCCAGATGTATCGGTTCTCATACGGCAAGACAAAAAAGATCCTCATGCGCTGATCCAAGATTCGGGTCATGCGCCGGTGGTTGTTCGGGTCGAGAACGAACGATAGCGGCACCTCGAACACTTCGGCTACTTCGAAGGGGTCGGGAGCGAGCGGGAAAGGCACCCGGACGATGCCGACCATCGGGGTGATCTCGAACCCCGTCCCGGTCACGTATGTATCGAGCCGGCCGATCACCGTCACATGATCGCGCGTCAGGCCGACCTCCTCCTCGGTCTCGCGCAGTGCGGCCTCCGTCGCACAGCGGTCGCTCGCCTCGATCCGCCCGCCGGGGAACGAGATCTGTCCGGCATGCGCGCTCAGATGCGCGGTGCGCTGGGTCAGCAGCACCGACATGCCGGCGGCGTGGTCGACGAGCGGAACCAGTACCGCCGCGGGCCGCAACTCGGTACTGGGCGGCGTCCACCCGGGATTGAGGTCGTGGTCACCGCGCGTCGCCTGCCTGAGAGCGGCGGCTTCCCTCGCGTCCGCAGCACCGCCAAAGCCTCGCCTTCCGGGTTGTCCGAGACGCGCAAAGCGCGCGATCAGCCGGTCACGCGTCATAGGATTGGCCATTTCCGCTTTCACCGTCACTCTCAGTCCGGGCCGGGTTCGCCCAGCCGGAAAAACTCGCCCCCGCTCCATACCCCGAATTGGGTGGCGTCCTCGACCTGCTCCTCCCCGCCAAGCTCGACCAGGTCGTAGAACACCGGACGCCCGATTTTCGCCTCGAGGTTGTCGCGAACCAGAATATAGGGTGCGGGAGCGCCGCTGGCAGCCGTCTCGACACGCAGCGGATGGTCCGGTCCCGCCGTCACAATATCGTCCAGATTGGTCCGGAATATCAGCTGCTGCTCGCGGCCTTCGCCCTCGACGGCTAGCGCCACCGCGAGGAAGGGGACATCCTCGACCTCGATACGGCACCGCTCGGCCGGGGTGACGAGCCAGTAGCGGCCGTCTGGCTCACGACGCAGGACGGAGGCAAAGAGCTTGACGAGCGGGAGGCGGGCGATCGGAGATCTGCGATAAAACCACGTACCGTCACGGGCGATGCGCATGTCGAGATCGCCGCGATCGGTGAGCGGCCGCGTGCCGTCGACGGCGAAGGAATTGCTAGAACCGGCTTTTTGTATCAGGTTCGAATCTGCCGCAGTGCTTGAAGAGGAATACGACTGCTTGAATTCCACCTCACCCATCGACGCCTCCTCCACGGAGCTCGTTGCCGAGGTCGAAGCGCTGGGCGGGCGCCTAAGCCTCGTCCGCGAGCGTATCGGCGAAATCATTTTCGGTCAGCGGGAAGTGGTCGAGCAAGCCTTGATCACTCTCTTATGCGGCGGGCACGCACTGTTGATCGGCGTCCCCGGCCTCGCCAAGACCCGGCTCGTCGAGACCTTGGGCACGATCCTCGGCCTCGACGACAAGCGCATCCAATGCACGCCCGACCTGATGCCGGCCGATATTCTCGGCTCCGAGGTCCTCGAGGAAAGTGAGATGGGACGGCGGTCGTTCCGCTTTATCCCCGGCCCGGTCTTTTGTCAGCTCTTGATGGCGGACGAAATCAACCGCGCGAGCCCGCGCACGCAATCGGCACTCTTACAGGCGATGCAGGAGGGCCGCGTCTCGATCGCCGGCCAATACCATCCCCTGCCGCGCCCGTTCCACGTGCTGGCAACCCAAAACCCGCTCGAGCAGGAAGGCACCTATCCGCTCCCCGAGGCGCAGCTCGACCGCTTTCTGTTGCAGATCGACGTCGACTATCCCGACCGCGAGGCCGAGCGGCAGATGCTGATCGCGACGACCGGCGTTGCCGAGGACCGGCCGCGGCCGGCGATGAATGTCGGCGAACTGATGGCGGCGCAGCGCGTCGTGCGCCGCATCCCGGTCGGTGAGAGCGTCGTCGAGGCGATCCTCTCGCTGGTGCGCTCGGCGCGGCCGGATGGCGCCACTGCCGAGGGTGTGACGCGGTTCGTCTCCTGGGGACCGGGGCCGCGCGCCAGCCAGGCTCTGATGCTCACCTGCCGCGCCCGGGCGCTGATCGACGGCCGGTTCAGTCCGTCGGTCGACGATGTCCTTGCTCTGGCGCCGCCGGTGCTGCGCCATCGCATGGCGGTGAGCTTTGCCGGCCGCGCCGAAGGCGTCACCGTGGCTCGGGTCATCGAGCAAATTTCCGTGCCGTTCCGGTGAGCCTCGCCCAGTCGAGGTCGGCGCCGCCGCTGCGAGCCCGCCGCCGCGCGCCGCCCGCTGCGCTGCGCAACCAGGCAGAGCAGACGGCCGCCGTTCTGCCGCCGCTTCTCGTCGCGGCGGAGCGCGTCGCCGTGACCGTCGCGCAGGGAGTTCATGGCCGCCGCCGCGTCGGCCAGGGCGAGACATTCTGGCAATTCCGCCAGTACCAGCCCGGAGACCCGGCTGCGCGGATCGATTGGCGCGAGAGTGCCAAGTCGCAACGGCTCTATGTTCGCGAAACCGAGTGGGAAGCCGCACAGAGTGTCTGGCTGTGGCGCGACGCCTCCGCCTCGATGGACTACAGCTCGGCGGATTACCTAGCGGGGGCAGAATGGCCGACGAAACGCGAGCGCGCCGAGCTTTTGCTTGTCGCCCTGTCGAGCCTCCTCGTCCGCGGCGGCGAACGCCTGACCTTGCTCGGCAGCGGCATCGCGCCGATGAACGGGCGTATCGCGCTGTCGCGAGTAGCCGAGTTGGTCGGCCGCGAGCCATCCGAGCCAAACGGCCTGCCACCGTTCGAACCCTTGCCACGCGCCGGCCAGCTCGTCCTGATCGGCGACTTCTTGTCGCCGCTCGACGCGGTCAATGCGGCAGTCACCCGCTTTGCCGCCGCCGGGCTCAAGGGCCACCTGCTGCAAATCATCGACCCGGCGGAGGAAGACCTGCCCTTCGACGGGCGAGTCCGTTTCGAGGGTGTGGAGGAGCGCGAAGAGGTCGTTATCGGTCGGGTCGAAAGCATCCGCGATGCCTATTCTGACCGGTTCCGGCACCATCGCGATGGTCTTGCCGCGATCGCCGGAACGGTCGGTTGGAGCTTCGGCTTTCATCGCACAGATCGTCCGCCGTACCTGGCCTTGCTGGCGCTCTACGGCGCGCTGTCGGCCGATCGCGCGCGGTGACGGGCTGTCAGGTGCCGAACGAACCGCAGCTTCCCCCGACCCTGGCGCTCCCCCGTAGACGCGAGGGCGGGAGGGACCCGCGACGGCGCGGGGATGGCGGTCGGCACGAACCGTCGATCCGAGCATTCTGAGCGATGCTGGCGCTCGGTTCCCTCGCGTTTGCTTCGCCGTGGCTGCTCGTGGCACTGGCGGCGTTGCCTATTATCTGGTGGCTATTGCGGGTGACGCCGCCGGCGCCCCGCCGCGTCGCCTTCCCGGCGATCCGCCTGCTGCTAGGGCTGGTGCCTCGGGAGGAAACGCCGGCGCGGACCCCGCTATGGCTAATCCTGCTACGCATGGCGGTAGCTGCTCTTGTAATCCTCGCGTTCGCCCATCCGCTGCTCAATCCACACGCCCGGCTAGGATCAACCGGGCCTATCCTTGTGATTATCGATGACGGCTGGGCCGCGGCGCGCGACTGGCCCGCCCGCCAGGCGGCCCTCACCGAGCTTCTTGCCGAGGCTGAGCGCGAGGAGCGGCAAGTCATGCTAGTCACTACCGCCGGGCCCGTCGCAGACGACCCGTCTGCGAGGCTGGCACCGGTCCGAGCGGCCGACGCGCGCGCCGAGGTCCAGGCGCTGCAGCCCAAGCCGTGGCCGGTCGACCGCAGGACAGCGCTGAGGCGCCTCGAAGCGCTGTCCCTGCCCGGGGCAAGCTTTGCGGTCTGGCTCAGCGACGGCGTCGCGGACAGTGGTGCCGGTGAGGCGCTCGCCGGCTACCTCGTCGAGTGTTGCAGCTTGCGCTACCTCACCGCAGAGTCAGGTCGCTCGCCACTCCTGCTCGCCGCCGGCAGCGCTCAGGCAAACGATATCGACGTGAGGCTGGGTTCGTTGGCGGCACCGGCGCCCCGTCTTTACCAGCTGCGGGTCAGCGCCGAGGACGGCCGCCTGCTCGCTCGGCAGCCCGCCACACTCGGACCTGGCGCCACATCTGTCGAGATCCGCCTGCCCATGCCGAGCGAGCTCAGAAATCGCGCGGCGCGCATCGAAGTCGAAGGCGATCAATCGGCGGGCTCGGTGCTACTGATCGATGAGCGTTGGCGCCGTCGCCCGGTTGGTATCGCCGCGCCAGCAAGTGCCGGCGGACAGCCGCTGCTCAGCGAGAATTATTACCTTGAACGCGCCCTCGGTCCTTTTGCCGAGATTCGCCACGGGCGCGCAACGGATCTCGTCAAGCGGGAACTTGCTGTCCTGATCTTTTCGGACAGCGGACCGGATTCGCCGGTGGAGGAAGCAGCGGTCGCCAAATGGATCGAGGTGGGCGGATTATTACTGCGTTTTGCCGGTCCCCATCTCGCCGAGCAGGGCGATCAATTGTTGCCGGTGCGACTGCGCCGCGGCGGCCGCACGATCGGCGGTGCGCTCTCCTGGGAACAGGCTGCAAGGCTGGCCATGTTTGCGCCGGACAGCCCATTCGCTGGGCTGACTGTGCCGGCGGACGTAACGGTCTCACGCCAGGTGCTGGCCGAGCCGGATCTCGACCTCGCGACAAAGACTTGGGCGCGCCTGGCCGATGGCACTCCGCTCGTTACCGCGGACAGGCGGGGACAAGGCTGGATCGTGCTTGTACACACAACGGCGAACGCCGATTGGTCGAACCTCGCCCTCTCCGGACTGTTCGTCGAAATGCTGCGCCGCACCGTCGCTATGAGCCAGGGGGTGACGGCCCCAAGCGAAGATGCTCTACCACCGCTCGAAACCCTCGACGGGTTTGGCCGGTTGCAGCACCCCCCGCCCACCGCTCGCCCTATTGCGAGCAAGGATGTGGCTTCAGCGATTGCTTCTCCGCAGCATCCACCCGGCTTCTATGGCACGGCCGACACAAAGCGCGCGCTCAACCTCTCGGCCGGGGTCACGGAACTAAAGCCGCTCGAGAGCCTACCGCCGGATGCGGTGCGCGAAACCTTTACAGGCAGCCGCGAGAGAGACCTTCGACCACCACTGCTGACCGCGGCGCTGCTCCTTGCGCTCGCCGATCTGATAATCGCCTACGCGCTCCGCGGCCTGTTGCGACGGCGTCCTGCGCGGTTAGCCGCCGGCTTTCTGGTCGCAGCCCTCGGCGTCGCATTCACGGCGCGGGCTGACGACTCCTTCGTGCTGCAGGCGACCTCGGAGCTGCGCTTAGCCTATGTGCGGACCGGCAACGACCAGGTCGACGCCGTGAGCCGCGCCGGACTTGTCGGTCTGACCGCGACCTTGAGCCGGCGCACCGCAGTCGAGACCGCCGAGCCACTTGCCGTCGATGTCGAACGAGACGAGTTAATCTTCTTCCCGCTGTTGTATTGGCCGGTGATTGCCCAACAAGCCCCACCCTCCCCGACGGCGCTCGAGCGCATCAATCGCTATATTGGCACCGGCGGAACAGTCTTCTTCGACACGCGCGACGCAGACGACCAGACCCCCGGCTCTTTTGGCAGCGCGGCGCTCTCGGCGCAGCGCCTGCGCCGTCTCGCGACCGGCATCAAAATGCCGCCGCTCGTGCCGATGCCGCCCGACCATGTGCTGACCAAATCATTTTACCTGATGCACGAATTTCCAGGCCGCTGGAACGGTGGAACGGTGTGGGTCGAACCCGTCGAAGATCGCGTCAATGATGGGGTCTCGAGCGTCATTGTCGGCGCCAACGACTGGGCAGGCGCCTGGGCAGTCGACGGGCAGGGCCGCCCGGCCTTCGCCGTCGTTCCCGGTGGCGAACGGCAGCGCGAAATTGCGATGCGGTTCGGCATCAACCTCGTCATGTATGTGCTGACCGGGAACTACAAGTCGGATCAAGTGCACGTCCCGGCAATCCTGGAGCGCCTCGGCCAATGAGTGGCAGCGCCTTCACGCTTGCAACGGCGCCGCTGTTGCCGTGGGCGGCTATCGCGCTGCTCGGCGGCGCCTGTGTCCTGGTTCTCGGTCTCGGGATCCTGCGCCGCGCACCGGGGCTGCCGTGGCGCGCAATCGCGTTAGCAATCCTGCTCGCCGCTCTCGTCAACCCCTCCGTAGTCGAGGAGCAGCGCGCGCCGCAACGCGACATCGCGATCGTCGTAGTCGATGAATCGCCGAGCCAACGCCTCGGCGATCGCCAGGACGCCACCGCGGCAGCGCTGGCGACGCTCAAGGATCGGTTCTCCCAGCAGCGCGATCTCGACCTCCGCGTGATCCGAGCGGGAAAGCCACAGCCCGGGGCTGGGGACGATGGAACCAGGCTCTTTAAGGCACTCGATCACGCGTTGTCGGACGTCCCGCGCCAACGCCTGGCTGGCGTCGTCATGATCACGGACGGGCAGGTGCACGACGTCCCTGCCGGCGACGGGATCGCGGCAGCGGAAACGATCGGCGCACCGCTCCACGCTCTCCTCTCCGGGCGACCGGACGAAGGCGACCGCCGGCTCGTCGTCAGCCAGGCGCCGAGCTTTGGCCTCGTCGGCAAGGAGCTGCGGCTGACGATCCGGGTCGAGGACTTGCCCGAGAGCTCTCCGAAAAAACGGGACGCGAGTCCGAGCCGAGCGAGGGTCACGTGGCGCAAGGATGGCGGTGCTCCGCATCAGGTCGGCGTAGAGGTCGATCGGGATGTCCCGCTGCCGGTCACAATCGACCATGGGGGATCCAACGTCGTCGAAATCGAGGTCGAGCCCGGGCCGCAAGAGCTGACCCTCGACAATAATCGGGCGGTCGTTGTCGTCAACGGCGTGCGTGATCGGTTGAGGGTGCTGCTGGTGTCGGGCGAACCCCATGCCGGCGAGCGCGTCTGGCGCAACATCCTCAAATCCGATCCTTCGGTCGATCTCGTGCATTTCACGATCCTGCGGCCGCCCGAAAAGCAGGACGGCACCCCGATCCGCGAATTGTCGTTGATCGCCTTTCCGATCCGCGAGCTGTTTGATGTGAAGCTCGACGAATTCGACCTGATCATTTTCGACCGCTACAGCCGGCGAGGGGTGATCCCACAGGCCTATCTCGAGAATGTTACGCGCTACGTTCGCAACGGGGGTGCTTTTCTCGAAGCGGCGGGACCGAGCTTTGGCACGCCGCTGAGTCTGGCCCGCACCCCGCTCGGATCGATCTTGCCGACCGAACCCACTGGGGATGTCTACGAAGAGGGCTTCAAGGCGCGAGTTACCGATCAGGGTCGTCGGCACCCGGTGACTGAAGGGCTGCCTGGGGCCGGCGCGCCGGGCGGCGAGCCGACCTGGGGACGCTGGTTCCGCCAGGTCGAGGCACGGGTCCATCACGGCGTGACGGTGATAAGCGGCGACCACGGCGGCCCGCTCCTCGTCCTCGACCGCGTCGAAAAGGGGCGGGTGGCGCAGTTGCTCTCCGATCAGATGTGGTTCTGGGCGCGCGGCTTCGAAGGCGGCGGTCCCCAGGCCGAGCTGTTGCGCCGGCTCGCCTATTGGCTGATGAAGGAACCCGACCTGGAAGAAAACGATCTGCGCGCCATGGTCGAAGGCGACCGCTTGATCGTTACGCGGCAATCGCTAGAGCCCGACGACCGCCCGGTCACCGTAACCATGCCGGACGGGTCGAGCCGGGGTTTGACCTTGTCGCCGGAGAGCGGTGGTCGCAGCACCGGCAACCTGGCGATAGATGAGATGGGCCTCTATCGGGTGACCGACGGCAGCCGTACGGCGCTTGCCGCGGCCGGGCCGCTAAACCCTATCGAGTTCGCCGATGTACGCAGTACACCCGAGAAACTGGCCCCGGTCGTCTCCGCAACAGGCGGCGGCATCTTCTGGGTGGGCACCGGGACGATGCCGGAAATTCGCCGGGTCTCGCCCGACCGAGCGGCAGCCGGGCGGAACTGGATGGGCTTTCGCGCCAACGGGGACTACATCGTCACCGGGATGACCGAAATATCGTTGCTGCCGGGCATCGCGGCGCTCCTTGTGACTGTCGGCGGGCTGCTCGCGGCGTGGCGCCGCGAGGGCAGCTGATCCGCTCGTCACCGCCGTTGTCGCTGGTCGTTCGTGCTGAGAAGATTTTTCACCCCGCTTCACCCGGACGGCTTCAAATTCGTCTTTGGCGGAGCGGTTGCGGCGCTCTTTCTTTTCCTGGTGTGGGGCCGCGCCGGGTGGGTTGCTACAGCCGCTACCTTGTGGATCGCCTATTTCTTTCGTGACCCCTGGCGCGTGACCCCGACCCGCTCGGGCCTGCTGGTCAGCCCGGCCGACGGGACGGTCGTGTCGACCGTGAGCGCTCCGCCTCCGCCCGAGCTCATGATGGGCGACGCTGATGGAATGCGGATTGGGATTTTCCTGAACGTCTTTGACGTCCACGTCATCCGCGCGCCGGTCGGCGGTAGGGTGGCGGCGTTGCGTTACACCAAGGGACGGTTCGTCAACGCGAGCCTGGACAAGGCGAGCTTGCACAACGAGCGCATGGCGATCCGAATCGTCGCCCCCGAAGGCCCCGACATCGCCTTCGTGCTGATTGCCGGGCTGATCGCCCGACGCATCGTCTGCGACCTCCGCGAGGGGCAGGAAATCGTCACCGGCCAGCGCATCGGCATCATCCGTTTCGGCTCGCGGGTCGACGTCTACTGTCCGCCATCCTATGTACCGATGGTGGTCGCGGGCCAGCGGATGGTCGCGGGTGAAACCGTGCTTGCCGATCGCCTGGCGCAAGAGCCGGCCCGCCAGGGGTTTGCGCAATGAGCGCAGTCGACCGTTGAGAAGAGAGGAGCCGTGAGGATGCGTCGCGCCAGGGTGCGGCGGCCGCGGATGCGGGTACGTCGGCTTTCCGGCCTGTCGGTCAACCGTATGGTCCCGAATGTTCTGACCCTCCTCGCCCTGTGCGCCGGGATGACGGCGATGCGCTTTGCGATGGGCGGGAATTTCGAGGGGATGCGCTTTGCGATGGGCGGGAATTTCGAGGGTGCGGTTTTTGCGATCATCGCGGCCGGCATTTTCGACGGCCTCGACGGGCGCATGGCCCGCCTGCTCAAGGCCGCTTCGAGCTTTGGGGCGGAGCTCGACAGCCTGGCGGATTTCGTCAGCTTCGGTGTGGCTCCGGCGGCGGTCCTTTATCTCTGGACGATGTCGGAATTGCACGTCCTCGGCTGGGTGATCGTGCTCTTCTTTGCGGTGTGCTGCGCCTTGCGTCTGGCGCGCTTCAATGCCGAGACCAACGTCGAGCGGCCGTCCTACGCCGCGCCCTTTTTCAGCGGAGCGCCCGCTCCAGCGGGTGCGGGACTGGTCATGATCCCGATGTTCCTCAGCTTCGAATGGGGCGACTGGCTGGTCCGCTCGCCCTATCTCAACGCCGTAACGATCACTGGGATCGCGCTCTTAATGATCAGCAAAGTCCCGACCGTTTCGCTGAAGCGGATCCGCATCCCGCATCACCTGGTGGTCCCGACCTTGCTCGCCTTTGGCGTAGCGACCGCCTTCCTGACGACCGCACCTTGGCCGACCTTGATGGTCGTCGGCGTAGTGTATCTGGGCTCGATCCCGCTGACCATCCGTTCCTACTACCGGCTGCGCCGCGCCGCCACGGCGCGCAGGGCGGAAATGGCCGAGAAGCCGGAGGCCATTCCGCTCCCCGGCCCCGCGACGATGCCGTTCGGCAAAGCGAACGCCCCCTCGACCGAATGGCGGCACTAAGGTCTGACCGTCGGCATCTCCGCCCGGCATCCGAGCGCCTGCCGCTCTTCGCGCTGATATTTGCAGAAAAAAAACAGCGGGGGACCCGGTTTTGCCGCGGAAACCCTCGCTTTCGCGCAACAGCGGCAATTAAATAACAGCGAGATAACAGCGAGCTAAAACAGGAAAACAGCGAATAAGAGCAAATTTTTCCAGTACCGACTTATCGCCACGCAAAAATCCTAAGGGGCAGCTGTCCCTCGACGCCAGATGGATAGCATGCCATTACGGCAATTTTCGGTCCGTCGCTTCAGCTCTGCTCGCGGGTCTCCCTGAAGCGGATTGTCGGCCATTCCTCGATCGTGGTGCGGAGATCCCAGGCATTGCGGGCGAGGAAGACCGGGATGCCGTCATGGTCCTCGGCGCTGGCCGCGGGGTTCTTGGCACGGAAGCGTTCGAGCTCGGCGCGGTCGTCCGCTTCGAGCCAGCGCGCCGCCTGAAAAGGCGCGCCGTCGAGGCGGGTCTTAAGGTCGTATTCGGCGGCGAGCCGCGCCGTCAGTACATCGAGCTGCAACGCGCCGACGACGCCGATGATCCAGTCGCCGCCCGAGAGCGGCTTGAAGACGCGGGTCACCCCCTCCTCGGCCA
>WNFC01001023.1_pt1 | contig 28632 bp, 26 predicted proteins | sample 5400541 | NCBI WGS metagenome assembly WNFC01 (sample SAMN13153342, study PRJNA577476) | soil metagenome | isolation source: 120 cm saprolite under Douglas fir tree site 2 hole 2 replicate 1 | place: USA:California | collected 2015-04-18
GTGATCGGGCGGCAATTCATCTCACGCAGTTCAACGAGAGGCTTGAAGCGGCGCAAGCCTAGAGACAGGTGGTGATCCCGCCATCGACACAGAGCGTATGGCCGTTGACGAAGGACGAGGCCCTACCGGACAGGAACACGGCTGCGCCCACCAACTCCGCGACATTGCCCCAGCGGGCGGCCGGTGTCCGCTTTTCGAGTCCGCACGAGAATTCCGGATTGTCGACCAGCGCCTGGTTGAGCGGGGTCTTGAAGTAGCCCGGCGCGATCGCGTTGATCTGGAGACCGTATTTGGCCCAATCGGCACACATACCGCGGGTCAGGTTCTTCACCGCGCCCTTCGTTGCGGTGTAGGGCGCGATGCCCGGACGCGCGAGCTCGCTCTGCACGGATGCGATGTTGATGATCTTGCCCCTGCCGCGCGGGACCATGTGACGCGCGACGGCCTGACCTACATAGAACGCGCTCGAAACATTGGTGGCGAGCAATTGCTCCCATTTCTCGACGGGAAAGTCCTCGAGCGGCGAGCGGAATTGCATGCCGGCATTGTTGACCAGGATATCGATCGCACCGGAATCTTGCTCGATCGCCGCTACCCCTTCCCTGGCGGCCTGAGCGAGCGTCACGTCGAAGCTGGCCACCGATACCTTGTGCCCGGCGGCCGCCAGTCTCGCCGCCGCCGCATCAAGCTTGGCTGCGTTGCGGCCGTTGAGGACGACTTCGGCGCCGTGTTCGGCAAGGCCTTGCGCAAGCGCGAACCCGATGCCTTGCGAAGAGCCGGTGACGAGCGCCCTCTTGCCCGTCAGTTCGAACAGTTCAAATGCCATTTGACGACCTCGTGCTGGCTTCGAGCGCGAAAGCTCATCGGCCGAGCGACTTCTTGATACCGTGCAGACCGAGGCGCAGGAAGGGGTCGGAATGGACGTAGAAGAATTGCACGCCTTTTTCGAGCCAGTACGGCAACTCGTCGGCCGTCACCAGCGTGCCCGCAACCTTGCCGGCGGCGCGGATCCTGTCGACGGTGAAACCGACCTTGTCGATAACGGCCTGCGGCCGGGGCTGGCCGAAGGGCGGCGCTGGCGGGTATCCCATGTTCTGCGACAGGTCACCGGGTCCAATGAAGAACACGTCAATTCCCTCAACCGCGAGCAGTTCGTCGATATTGCCGATGGCCTCCAGCGTCTCGATCATCGAGACGACCAACCGCTTTTCGTGATCGGCCGGACTGGCATAGCGAACTGCATCGACGATGGCGCGTGCCTGGTCCGCGGTATCGACCATCGGCACCATCAGACCATCCGCCCCGGCATTCAGATAGCGGATCAGCAGCGAACGCTGGTGCGAGTCCGGCCGCACGATCGCGGCGCCGCCGGCGCCGCGAATGACCTGCGCGGTGATACGCACGTCCTCGAAACCCCAGGAGCCGTGCTCGCAATCGACGAAAATCGAGTCTGCGCCGAGCTCAACCAGCCGCGCCGAGAGGCCAGGTGACACGTGGTGGGGATTGAACATCGTGATCGCTTCACCCTTCGAGAGGCGCTCGCGCAGCTTCGCTCCATTCATGGCCGTTCCTTCCGGTCTATCGCTTTGACTTGTCAGGGGCGCCGTCCGGCGCGCCCACCCAGCGAGCGGTCTCGATATCGGCTGACGTATCGCGCATGAAAGTCGGACAAATCTGCAGTTCGGGGATCATCGCGCCCTTCTGCAGGCTGGCGCACAACAGCACGGCCCGGGCCACATCGTGCGGATCGAGCATCACCGCACGTTCGTTCTCCAGCGGCGGGCGGGCACGATCATCCATGATCGGCGTGTTGGTCTCGCCGGGCAGGATGGTCGTCGCGCGGATGCCCTGGTTGCGGTAGGTGTTGTGCAGAAAGGTCATGAAGTTCTTCACTCCCGCCTTCGCCGCGCCATAGGCGGCGCCGCCCAGCAGGTTCGGATTGAGTGCCGCGAGCGACGAGACGGTGATCACCGTGCCCTCGCCCTTTGCGATCATGCCGGGCAGGACTGCTTGGGTGAGGTTGAATACCGCGGTGAGGTTGACGTTCACCGTGGCGTTCCATTCCTCCTCGCCGATGAAACGAGCGTTCAACACCTTGCTGGCGCTGCCGGCGTTGTTCACCAGAATGTCGATCGCGCCGATATTGGCGCCGACCCAGGTAACCGCTTCAAAGATCGCCGCGCGAGACTCGATATCGAGGGATCGGCTGATCGCCTTGCCGCCTTGCTTTTCGATCTCGGCCGCGACGTCTTCAAGCGGTTCGATCCGGCGGCCGGTGAGAACGACGGTCGCTCCCTCCCGTGCCAGGAGGATGGAAGCTTCCCGACCGATGCCAGTTCCTGCGCCCGTGACGAGTGCTACTTTCCCATCGATCAGACCCATCATTTCTCCTATTCGGCAGCCGCGGGCGTCGAGCGAGTGTGGCGGTAGATTTTTTTGGCCGCCTCGCGCGTTATAAGTCCTTCGGCAAGATCGAGTTCGATCAGCTCGCCGATGCGCTCGGATGTCCTGCCCCATCCGCCACCGCCGGGCGTTTCGACCTCCAGCCGCTCGCCGGTCTTCAGCACGACCTCACCTTTAGGAAATTGCGGCTGGCCGTTTTTCCGCACCTTCCCGGCGCTCCCGGACTGGCCGTCCACAACACCAAAGCAGGGATGTCGTACCCGCTCGGAGGCAAGGTAGATGCTCATAGGGCCCTTGCCGAGATTGCGCAGGACGACACGCTGGCCAAGTCCACCGCGATATTTGCCGGCGCCGCCCGAGTCCGCAATCAGTTCCTTGCACTCGGTCAGCACCGGCACGGCGATCTCGAACATCTCGATCGCCGTCACCTTGCAGTTCGAAGGAAAACTCAGGGTGTCGAGACCGTCAATCTTCGAACGCGCGCCCTGCCCGCCATGAAAGTTCTGCACGGAGCCGTACTGCGTGCCATCGTCGCGCTGTCCGACGCAATTTGCGGCCCATATCGGCGCGCCGCCGCTGTCGCCCATCACCTTCTCCGGAACCACGTTCTCAAGCGCCTTGAAAATCAGCGAGGGAATAACGTGACCGATCAGATTACGTGAATTGCCCGCCGTCCACTGGTTCGGATTGAGGATCGAGCCCTCCGGCGCTTCGTCGGTGATCGGAGTGATGCAGCCCTCGTTGTTGGGCGTGTCCGGGTCAAGCAGGCATTTCAAGGCATACACCGAATGGGCGTAGCGGTAGTTGGTCCGGCAATTGATCGAGTGCAGCACCTGGTCCGACGAGCCGGCATAGTCCACATGAATGGAATCGTCGCGTACAATCACGGCCGCCTTCAGTTTCACGTCGGTATCGTAGCCGTCGAGCAGCACCTCGGCGGAGTACGTGCCGTTCGGCCATTGGCGGATCGCTTTGCGAGTCTGCGCTTCTGACCGCGAATGGATGGCGTCGGCGAGACCGTCGATCTCGTCGAGGTTATATTCGTCGAGGAATTTCAGGAGCTCCCGCCCCATGACATTGTTCGCCGCGACCATCGACTCGAGGTCGCCGAGCACCTCGGTCGGCAGCCGCACCGAGGCTGCGATGATATCGAGTACGTCCTGGTTGGGAACGGCGGCCTTGTGCAGCTTCACGATTGGAAAACGAATACCCTCCTCGAAAATGTCGCTTGCCTCAGAATGCAGAGGCCTTCCGCCGACATCGGGCAGGTGCGCGATCGAACCGGCATAGGCGACGACCCTGCCCTTCTTGAAGATCGGTGTGATCATGGTGACGTCGGGCAGATGGCCGGTTCCGATCTCCGGATCGTTGGTGGCGAGCACGTCACCTTCCCTAAGCGTCTCGGCTGGAAACTTCGGCAGGAAATATTTCTGCGCCGCGACCGGCAGCGACGTGATGAACACAGGTATGGACCACGTGCACTGGGCGAGCGCCCGGCCACGGCTGTCCAGCAGAACGGTCACATAATCGTGGTTCTCGCGCACGATCGGCGAGAAGGCCGTGCGCCCGAGAACATTGTCGGCCTGATCAGCAATGAAGATCAGGCGATTCCACATCACCTGGAGATTGATCGGATCATTGAAGTCGGGAGCGTTTTTCAACATGGCGCGTCGTCCTCAAATAATGTTGATCACGAGATTGCCGTGTCCGTCCACATTAGCGGTGCCGCTCGGACCGACGACTGCCGTCGACTCGCGCTGCTCGACGATGGCCGGGCCCCTCACCGGCTGATCGACTGGCAGCTTGTAGTGATCGTAGATCGGCGTTTCCACGTAGGCGCCTGCCATGTCGGGATAGGATACCCAATATGGTGCGGGAATGATGACCTCCGCACCATCCTCAACGCTTGCCATCAATGCCAGGAAAAGGATCTGCTTGGCGCCGCCGCCGACGCAGATTTCGTTTTCCGCGTATTCGAGTCCAAGCCGACGTTTGAAATCCGCGAGGATCGCGTGGCGCAGCGCCGGGGTCCCGTTGACGGCGGTGTATTTCGTCTCGCCCCTGTCGATCGCCGCATGGGCAGCAGCCTTGACATGGTTGGGCGTGTCGAAGTCCGGCTCACCGATCGTCATATCGACGATGTCATGTCCGACAGCCTTCAACTCGCGAACACGGGCGGCGGCGGCAGTGGTCGGGGAAATCTTGATGCGCGACACGCGCGCGGCGGGTACGAAGGCGGTCACTGTATATTCCTCTGAACTACGAACAATGTCGGATTCGATTGCCCGACGTGTGAATGCGATGGTGATCAGTGCTCGGCTTGGATCTCGCCCCGCATCCGGCCGGTGAGGAAGAGTTCGCCTAGTTCATCATGTGTGATGTCCGCGGGCCTGCCATCCCAGATCACCTTGCCGAGACGCAAGATGACCGCGCGGTGCGCGACTTCCATTGCCTTCTTGGTGTTCTGCTCGACGAGCAGGATGGTTTGTCCACCGGCGTTGATGCGCAGGAGCTCGTTGAAGACGATTGCAATGGCCGCGGGAGAAAGACCGACCGAAGGTTCGTCGACGAGCAAGATCTTCGGCCGTTGCAAGACGGCCATCGCCACCTCCAGCAATTGCTGTTCGCCGCCGGACATGTTGCCCGCCAGCGTGTTGCGTCGCGCCTTCAGGATCGGAAACAGGTCATAGACATAGTCCCGGTCGGACTTCACCCTGGCATCGCGAAGCGTATAGGCGGCCATTTGGAGATTTTCGTCGATCGTCATGACCGGAAAATTGCAGCGGCCCTGCGGTACGAAGGCGATGCCTTCGGCGAGGATCGCCCGGGATTTGTAGCCAGCGATATTCTTGCCCTGCCATTCGATACTGCCGTCCTTGATCGTCGTCATTCCATAGAGCGACTTTAGGAGCGTCGACTTGCCCGCGCCGTTCGGCCCCATCAGGGCAACAAACTGTCCCTGCGGTACGTCGAGGTCGACGCCGTTCAGGATATCAAGCGAACCGTAGCCTGCGCGCAGACCTTTGATCGAGAGACTGGGATCAACCACCGAGATAGGCCTCCCGCACCGCCTGGTTGTGAACGATTTCGTCGGGTGTCCCTTCGGCCAGTTTGCGCCCCTGGTCGAGCACGACGATGCGCTCGCAGATGCTGGTGACGACGTCGATGTTGTGCTCGATCACCAGGAAGCTGACGCCAAATTTTTCATTGGCAAAACGGATGCTCTCGACGACGCGCTCGATCAACTTGGGATTGATGCCGGCCATCGGCTCGTCGAGCAGGATGAGCTTGGGCTCCGGCATCAGCATGGACGCGAACTGGATGAGCTTCTGCTGGCCGCCGGACAGCTTCCCCGCCGGTTGATGGCGCACGTCCGAGAGCCCGGCGATCTTGATCAGCTCGCGCGGGCGTTCCCTCAACGCCTCGACGCGATCGCGCGCCGCAGCTCCAATCCCGAATGTGGACCAGAGACCCGGAAAGGTGAACATCTGGCCGGCAATGACGAGATTCTCCTCGACGTCAAGCGCACTGAACACCACGGTCTTCTGGAAGGAGCGCAGCATGCGGCCCTCGCGGGCGATGCGGTTAAGCGGCCATCCCGTAATGTCCTGACCGTCGAGTTTCACCGTGCCGGCGTTCGGCTTGGTTAGGCCGGTCGCGCAGTCGAAAAAGGTCGACTTGCCGGATCCATTGGGACCGATGAGCCCGCAGATCTCTCCGCGATCGACGTGCAGACTGACATTGTCGACCGCGCGGACCGCGCCGTAGGACTTGTTCAATCCGGAGATTTGAAGAATGGGCAGCCCGGTCATTTTCGCTCCTTGAGAAAATACCAGAAGCGATCGATGAGCGGCGCGAAACCCTTTGGAAACCAGAACACGAGCGCCAGCAGGCAGAGCCCGTAGGCGATCATCCGGACTTCGGGCGCGACGCGAAGGGCTTCGGAGAGTCCGACGAAAAGCAAACTGCCGAACACGACACCCGAAATCGTTCCCGCACCGCCGCCCAGGACGATGATGAGCATCGTCGTCGAGTAGTACATCTGGAAGGTGAGCGGGCTGACCACCGTCAGGTAGTGCGCATAGACGCTTCCGCCGAGGCCCGCGAAGGCGGCGCTGATCATGAAAACCACCAACTTGTAGCGCCAGGTCGGGATGCCAACGGATTCGGCCAGCGTTTCGTTCTCGCGGATCGCGATCATGTTGCGCCCAGCCGCCGAGCGGACGATCAGATAGGCTGCGACAGTGGCGATCGCGGCGATGACGAGCACCAGATAATAGAAGCTCGTCGTTCCCGAGATTGTGAACGATGCCGGCCCAAGCGCAAAATACGGCTTGGGAATGCCTGACAGCCCCATGTCACCCCGGGTAAGGCCGATCCAGTTCTTGGCGATCGCCTGCCCGATAATGACGAAGCCAAGCGTACACATCACAAAGGACGTAGCGCGCAGCCTGAGCGCCGGAATGCCAAGCGGCAGCGCAATTGCGCCTGCAACGGCCCCGGCCGCAACGAGATTCACATAAAAGGGCGTGCCGAAATGGACTGCCATCAGTGCGGAGGTATAGGCGCCGATGCCGAAGAACGCCGCCTGCGCCAGGGACAACAGCCCGGTATAGCCGACGAGCAGATTGAGACCGTGCGCCGGCAGGAGAAAAATCAGTGCGATGATGATCGCGTGCAGGGCATAGTTGCCGAGGAACAAGGGGGCCAGACAAGCGGCTGCCGCCAGCGCGACGCCGAACGGCAAACGCAGATCGCGTCCGGGCGCGGGCAGTGAGAGATCGTTGGGTGACATCGTCTGTCCTCGGACAATCAAAACCGGGCTTGCGCAGAGAAAAGGCCGTGGGGACGCCACATCAGTACAAGCATCAATGTCGCGAATCCGACGGTGTCGCGGAACTGAAGACCGACATAGGTTGCCACCAGGCTTTCCGCGATACCGAGGATCATCGCCGCGAAGAACGTGCCACGGACGTTGCCGAGCCCTCCCATGATGATGACCGGCAAAGTCTTGAAGGTGATGATCTCGCCCATCCCGCCATAGACGCTCACATTCACCGGCGCCGTCAGCACGCCGGACAACGCAGCCAGGCAAGCCCCCAGAATGAAGGTCCGAAGCGCCACCTGAGGCACGTCAATGCCGACAACCGCGCAACATTCGATGTTCTGCGACACCGCGCGCATGGCCTTGCCCATGCGGCTGTAAGTGACCATCAGTTCCAGTCCGACGAAGACCAGAATGCACACGATGATGATCAAGACGCGCTGCTCGGCCAGCGTGAAGCCGAAGATCGAAACCGGCTCGATGTAGCCGCCGGAGAAGAATTTATAGCCGCCGCCGAAAACGAGGATCACGGTGTTCTGCAGGACCAGCGCGATGCCGAGCGTGGCCAGCACCCCGGTTTCCGGCGGCGCGCCCACGATGCGTTGCATCACGAACTTTCCGACGACGACGGCGATGACCGCGGTTGCTACCACACCGATCGCGACCGCGACGGGATAGGGCAGTTCCAGATATTCGATCGCGAACCAGGCACCAAAGGTGCCCAGCATGTAATATTCGCCATGCGCGAAATTGATGGCGCGCAAAACACCGAAGATCATCGTCATTCCGACGGCGACGATGGCGTAGACGGAGCCGGAAACGATGCCGTTAACGATCTGCTCGATGATCGCGGACAACATTTCGGTTACCCCTCTCTCATGTTCATTTGGCGGGATACTTGATTTCGGCTGAGTAGGCTCCCTTGATGGCCGGCTTGCCGTTCTCGATTTGAAGCAGGATCATTGGCAGGCGAGCCTGATTATGATCGTCGAATGTTACCTCGCCCATGGCGCTGTCGTACTTGATCTTGGACAGGGCGTCGCGGACCTTGGCACGGTCGGCACTGCCAGCCGCTTCGATGGCCTTGGCCAGCAGATGAACCGTTTCCCAATGCACGTAGGCGTGATTGTTGGGAGTCTCGTGATATTTGGCTTTGAACTTCTCTACGAAAGCGAGGCTCTTCGGAGAGTCCCATGCCGGCAGCCATGCAGCGGCCTCGACGGCTCCTTCGAGCGCCTTCGGCGCTGCCTTGATGGTGGTTTCCGTATTGAATTCCGCATTTCCGATCAGCGGTATCTTGCCGGCCAAGCCGACCTCGATCATTTGGCGCGCGATGATCGGCGTCGTGTCCGCAAGGCCGTACATGATAATGGCCTGAGCGCCCGAGTCGCGAATCTTGGCAAGCACACTGCGAAAATCGACCTCTCCTTCCTTATAGTAGTCCTCCGTCAGGATCTCTCCTTTGAACCCGGGCAGATATTTCTTTGTGAATTCGATTGCCGCGCGCCCGTAGTCGGTATCGACGGAGAGAACCGCGAACTTCGTAAAACCTCGCTTCTCGGCAGCATATTGGATGACGACGAGAGCGCGGTTCTCGTCGGTCGGATAGTTGCGGAACGTCCATTTGAAACCGCCGACGCCCGCACCATAGGTAATCTTCGGATTGGAGGAGGCGGCATTCAGGAGCAATACGCCTGCGTCCTCGGCGACGGGCTGCATGGCGAGCGTCACCGAGCTCGATACGTCGCCGATGATGAAATCGACTTTGTCCAGGTCGATCAGTCGGCGCGTCGCCGAAACGCCTTCGACGGGCGTACCTTGGCTGTCGCCCGATATGATCGTGATCTTGCGGCCACCGACGCCGCCGGAATTGTTGATTTCCTCGGCAGCCAGTTGGGCGCCGCGCAGCGAGAAGGAACCGTAGCGGGAATTTGGTCCGCTCATCGGAGCAACGATGCCGAGCCGGATCGCCCCGTCTTCGGCCCGGGCATCGGTCGATGCGGCCCGAAGACCGATCAGGCCCATAGCGATACAGAATGCCCTGCGATCAAGTTTGTGCGTCATGACCCTATCTCCGTTCTCGACTCCGGCCGTTGCCACACCATCACCCGTCGCTTCGGCGAACGCGCATATCGCGCGTTTTCTTGGCGTTCATTTCGGCCAGGCGAATTTTCTTCGGCTAATGGCGATAAGAGTACGTTCGTGTGCCGAGTTGGGGGAAACACAACTGCAATCTGCCGCTATACCGTTTCCTTATGGCGGGTGCGCAAAGAAGGCCGTCAATCTGCGTTCAAATTTGACGCCTTTGGGCGGCGTCACCGTGACGTCGAAGGTACTTGCGGATACCACCATCTTACCGGTCAGCAGGCCCTTTCCCCCGACGGGCGAGGCTTCGCCCCGCTTGAGCGGCCGCGGCAACGATGTCATCGGAGTTTCTCGGATTGCGTCGCGAATTAATGTCATAGATCCGAGAGGAAGTATAAAAGCCACGGGCGACGAGTTAAGCGATCTCGCATTCAATCTTTTCCCGTACGACGCCACAGACCCTCAGCAGTTGAAATGTCACTTTGTTAAGCGGCAAATGGCATTTTTGACCGTTGAAAGTGGTCGTGGCGGGTCTTGGAGGGTTCTGGCCAACTGCCCAAAGTTATGATCGGGAGCTGTTATGGAAACCAGACGTGTGGTTTGCGGACATGATTGTCCGGACATGTGTTCGTTGCTGGCGCATATCGATGACGGCAAGGTCGCGCGCATTTCCGGCGATCCCGATCAACCCTTCACGGCCGGCTTTGCCTGTACAAAGGTGAATCGTGACGCGGAGCTCGTGCATTCTCCCGATCGCATCGCTACCCCGCTCAGGCGAGTCGGCGCAAAAGGTGGCCGGGATTTCAAGCCGATTTCGTGGGACAATGCACTCGATGAGATCACCACGCGATGGAAGACGATCATTGCGGAAGATGGGCCACTGGCGCTGCTCGGATATGCCTACAGCGCCCACCAGGGACAGCTGAACAGAGGCCTCCTCAATGGTCTGTTCCATGCCTTGGGGACGAGCCGCCTGCAGGCCGGAACGGTCTGCGACACGTGTTGCGAGACCGCCTGGGACATGACGCTGGGTCCGGTCGGGGGGACGGATCCGGAAACGGTCGTCGATTCCGATCTGATCATCGCCTGGGGCTGCGACCTGATGGCGGTGAACGTGCACCTCTGGGCCAAAGTTGAACACATTCGCAAGAAAACGAACATCCCGTTGATCGTCATCGATCCGCGGCGCGGCAAAACCGCCGAGCGCGCGGACTGGCACATTCCGATCCGGATCGGAACGGACGCAGCGCTTGCGCTTGGCGTCATGCATGTCCTGGTTCGCGACGGACTGTGCGATCGGCCCTATCTCGAAAAATTCACCGTCGGATTCGACCGTCTGGAACGTGATGTCCTGCCGCGGTTCGCTCCGGCCTATGTGGCCGAGGTGACGGGTTGAAAGTTGAGGACGTGGAGCGCCTGTCCGCCATCTATGGTCAATCGCGGACGTCTTTCATTCGCCTAGGCGAGGGCATGACCCGTCTTGCGAATGGCGGACAAGCGCTGCGCGCCGTCTGCACTCTTCCGGCTTTGACAGGGGCCTACAGTCGGCGCGGCGGAGGCGCGCTACTGATGACGCCAGCATCGATGCCGTTCAATTACAATGCGATTCGCAAGCCGTCCGGTCCCGCCGCGACGCGCCTCGTCAATCATCTGCGGCTCGGCGAAGATCTCTTGAATATGAAAGATCCGCCGATCCGAGGATTATTTGTTGCGGCAAACAACCCCGCCATCACTTGCCCCGAAGCAACAAAGGTCCGCCGCGGTCTTGCACGAGACGATCTGTTCACGGTGGTGCACGACCCCTTCATGACAATGACGGCGCGCTACGCAGATATCGTTCTGCCATCGACAACCTATCTGGAAACGGAGGACTTCTACCGCTCGTACGGTTCGTATTACATGCAATATGCCCCGCGCGCTGTAGAGCCGCAGGGTGAGGCCTGGTCGAATTTGAGATTCGCGCAAACCATGGCCCAGCGCATGGGGCTGGAAGACCGTGTTTTCCGTTTACCGGAATGCGAATTGGTGCACGAGCTGTTTCGCGGCGCAGGCGGCACCATCTGGGATATCGACTCGGCGACGATCCTTACAGCCGGTCCGGTCAAGCTCGAGCAGAGCGATGCTCAGACGTTCGCAACGCCCTCAGGCAAACTGGAAATCTACTCGGAAACGCTGGGTGCGATGGGTATCAATCCCATGCCGGACTGGCGGCCAGATCTACAGGAAGAACGCGACGCGGCAAACTGGCCTTTGCGTCTGCTGACAGCGCCCGGATACTTTCAGCCGCATACGGCATATGAAGGTGTCGCGTTTCTGAAACGCAGACAGGGGCCGGTTGCCTGCATCATGCATCCGGCGGACGCCGACAGCCGCGGCCTTATTGAAGGCGATGTGGTTCGACTGAAGAACGACCGCGCGCAGGTTCGCATGACGTTGCATGTCAGTGACGAGGTGCAACGTGGCGTCGTGCTTGTGCCTGGCCAGCGTACCGACACCGACGACGAGTCCGGCACCGTCAACATGCTCTGCTCCGATCGCTACACCGATATGGGTGAAGGAGCGACGTATCAGAGCACTTTCCTTGATGTCACGAAATGGGAGGCCGCGGCGGCCTAACTGGATTTGGCAGACGATGCGTCCAGAGAATACGCCGCACCGTGCCTTTTCGAGTGATCTACTGTCGCCGCTTGGCAGACAACCCTCACCGATCAATCCAGTACAGGCCATGCGCATGATTGAGTAGACTCGACCGCCCTCGCCGCTCGCAACACCAGCGCTTCCGAATACAACGGCCCGATGATCTGCACGCCCACCGGAAGCCCCGACGTCGTGAAACCACAAGGCACCGTCGCCGCAGGCTGCCGCGTCATATTGAATGGATAGCTGAAGGGAGCCCAGTCGATCCACTCACGCTCGATGGTCGGGTCATAGATATCAGTGCCGACCGGCAGCGCGGGCTTTCCAACCGTGGGCGTTATCAACAGATCGTACTTCTGGTGAAACTTCGCCATGCAGATGCCAAGGTCGGTGCGAACGAAATCGGCGCGGACGTAATCTGTGGCCGAGAAGCGTTTGCCGTCTTGCGCGGCCGCGGCGAGCCCGGAATCGAGCAGATCGAGCCGATCCTGCGGAAGTTGCGAGACGGCATTCGCAGCTCCGGATTTCCAAAGGACATCGAATGCTTCGCGGGGTGATGCGAAGCCGGGATCGGCTTCCTCGACATGGGCACCGAGGGATTGCATGTGCTGCGCGGCCGCCAGCACGAGCGCGCTGATCTCGGCATCGACATGGGCGTAGCCGAGGGTCAGGCTGAGCGCTATTCGAAGGCCCGCAACGCCTGCGTCGATGCCATCGCGAAAATCTCCGGCGAAGGGTGGCAGCGAATAGGCTTCGCGCGGATCCGCCCCACTCAGTACCGTGAGAAGCAAGGCAACATCCTCGACGCTGCGCGCCATTGGCCCGCAATGACCAAGCGTGCTCATGGCGCTCGGAGGAAAATAAGGCACCCGTCCGAGCGTCGGCTTGATGCCGGCCACACCGCAAAAGCTTGCGGGAATCCTGATTGAGCCGCCGCCATCGCTGCCGACGGCAAGGGCACCCATTCCGGCGGCAAGCCCGGCGGCGGCGCCCGCGCTGCTGCCGCCAGACGTACGTTCGAGCGACCAGGGGTTGCGCGTGATCCCGGTCAGAGGACTGTCACCCACAGCCTTCCAGCCGAATTCCGGCGTGGTGGTCTTGCCGAGCAGCACTGCACCGTGCTCGCGAAGCCTGGCGGTGGCGGGCGAATCTTCATCCCAGGGTCCCGCCGTTGAACTCAGACGTGACCCTTTGAGAGTTGGCCATCCCTTTGTGAGAACCACATCCTTGATTGTCGCTGGAACGCCGTCGACCAAACCGGCAGGGAACGCCGTTACTGCAGCAAATATATCTCAGCCTGCGCCAGGCGATTTTACTCAAGAATCTGGCGCCCGGCAGTCGGTTGCCGTCGACACGACAGTTGGCCGATCGCCTTGATGTTTCGCGGACCTCCGTATTGTCGGCCTATGATCGGCTGCTCGCCGAGGGCTACATCGAAGGCCGAACCGGTTCTGGAACCTACGTTTCGAGCGACGTTTCAGACTCCATCATCGTTCCAGCCGTTTCGACCCGTCCACAACGCCGCGTCGGCGCAACGCGGCGGCTGTCCGAAGCCGGCATTCGATATCGTGAAACTGCCCTCAACCTCAATCCGCCGGAGGACATTCCCTTCAATGCTGGTTGCTGTTCGGTCGATGCGATAACGGTCGAAGCGTGGCGACGGGTCGGAGCGCGACGGCTGAGGGCGCTTGACCGGGTCAATTTGTTTTACGCCGACCCAATCGGCGAGCCATCGCTTCGCATCGAGGTCGCACAATATTTGCGGGCGGCGCGCGCGGTGCGCTGCGAGCCCGAACAAATCATCATCGTTTCCGGAGCGCAGCAGGCCATCGACCTGTGCTCGAGAGTGCTGCTCAATCCCGGAGATCCCGTTTGGGTCGAAGATCCAGGTTATCACGGGGCGCACGCGGCGCTGAGCGGGATCGGCGCGAAGCTCATTCCAATTCCTGTCGATGAAAGCGGGTTAATGATCAGCGCCGGCATAGCGACCGAACCCAACGCCAAGGCCGCCTATATTACCCCATCGCACCAGTACCCAACCGGCGTCGTGATGTCGATGCGGCGCCGACTCGATATTCTTGCCTGGGCGCAGGATCGAGACGCCTGGATCATCGAGGACGATTACGACAGTGAATTCAGATACGTTGGACGGCCGCTCGCATCATTGCAGGGGATCGATGACGGCGCCCGGGTCATCTATGTCGGAACACTCAGCAAGATGCTGTTTCCCGGCGCGCGCATCGGGTTCGCCGTCGTTCCGCGCGATCTCATCGATGTCTTCACCGGCGCGAAATTCGTTACCGACCGACAGCCGGCGACGCTGCTGCAGGCGATGGTCACGGACTTCATGCGGCAGGGATTTTTGAACGGCCATATCCGACGAATGCGACAGGTTTACCGCGAAGCGCGCGATGTTGTTGTTGAGGGGATCACGCGGCATATGGGAGACCTCGTCGATGTCGAAGTGCCCGAATGCGGCATTCAGCTTGCCATCCATTTCAAGAAAGCCATTTCGGACGTCGAAGTAGCGCGACAGGCGCGACTGCAGGGCATCCTTGTGAAACCCCTCAGCCGGCTATACTTGCAGGTTCGTCCGCGTCAGGGACTTCTGCTCGGCTACGCCGGGTTTAATCTCCACAAGCTCCGCGCCTCTTCCGAGAAGCTCGCCCGCATTGTTCGAAAGGCCTGTCGTGCTAACACCCCTGGTCTCTGACAAAAGACCAGTCCGGCCTGTCCGTGATAACCAGCGTGCTCATAGATCCTCGCCTGATCGCGCTGTCGGACCGTTCGACAACAGCGGCGGGCGGCGCAGATGAAGCGGGCACCGCCGCTCGATCGCGGCAGCCGCGCGCAGCACCTTTTCGTCTTCGCCAAGTCGACCGATAATTTGGGCCCCAATCGGTAACCCGTCCTCTGTGAAACCAATCGGCACCGAGGCTGCCGGCTGTCCGGTCATATTCCAGGGGTACGTGTAGGGGCACCACCGCCAATCCTCGTCCGCAAACCCTTCGGGTACATCGCGTTCGATAGAGTAAGGTGGAACCGGCATGACGGGACCGATCAGAAGGTCGAAACGATCGAAAAACAGTTTGGCGGCCACGGAGATTGCCATCCGCTGCTCGAGCGCTTTGAGATAGGCCGAAGCCGATACGTCCCTTCCCGCCGCGGCCACTCTCCGGAGCAGCGGGTCGATGAGCGACCTTTTGTCGCGTGGAGCACTATCGACGGTCGCCATGCAGGACGTCGACCAGAAGATATCGAATGGCTCGAACGGATCTATCGGCCAAATCGGATCTTCTTCGAAAATTGCCGCGCCTGAATCCTCAGCAAAGGCCCCTGCCCGCGCTACCAGCCGGTCGACCTCTGCATTCTGCAGAGGCGCCGTGCACCCCAGGCGTGACGAAACCGCGATCTTAAGTCCGCGAAGCCTAGCATCAGTGAGATTCGTCGACATGGAAAACGGGATCGGCCACGCAAACGGATCTCGCGGCTCAGGCCGGCTCATCACATCAAGCATGAGCGCCGCATCCTGGACCGTTCGCGCCATCGGTCCGACTACCGAAAGCGGCATATCGATGTCGGGCGGGAATGCCGGTACCCGACCGAAGCTCGGTTTGAGACCAAAAACATTGGTCGATGACGCGGGAATACGGATCGAGCCGGCACCGTCGCTGCCTACGGCAAGCGGCCCAAATCCAAGTGCAAGCGCTGCCGAAGCTCCGCCCGACGAGCCACCGGGCGTCTTGGTGACATCATAGGGATTGGCGGTCACGCCATGGACCGGACTTCTGGTCACGACCTTGCACCCCGCCTCCGGCGTCGCGGTCTTGGCAAGAAACACAACACCGGCCTCGCGAAGCCGCGCGACATATGGAGCGTCTTCAGCGACAGGCGTGCCCGGATCACGCGTCCTCGATCCACGTAGCAACGGCATTCCCGCGACCGCCGACAGATCCTTGATCGTCGCAGGAACACCGTCGAGCGGCGATAGCGGTCGTTGAGCCTGATATCGCGCTTCCGCCGCCTTGGCCATCGCCAGCGTGAATTGGCGATTGCAGTGAACGACCGCGTTGACGAGAGGATTGAGCTTGTCGATCCGCTCGAGGAGCGACATCGCAACCTCGACCGGAGAGAGCTTGCGCAGACGAAAAGCCTCCACTAGCGCGGTCGCATCCATGAAGCCAAGATCATCACCCGGCACGGCATGCGTGTCGCTGCTATGCACCGACTCTGCGGCACCCTCCGCCATCAGTAGAGCTCGAAATATTCGTTGGTCTCGGCCAGTGGAATTTCGTCCCTTAGCCTGGAGGCCTCCTGCCGCTTCATCGCGAGATAGACGCGGACGAATTCATCTCCGAGCATCTCACGCAACGCCATATCCGACTCGAACGCGTCGAGAGCATCATAGATCTCGGTTGGAAGCTTAGCGTATCTTGGGTCATCCTCCTTCGGCCCCGACCCCGCCGGGATCAGTTCGCGCTCATGTTTCAATCCCAGAAGGCCCGCGCCGATCGTCGTCGCCGCCACCAGATAGGGATTGGACAGCGCTGATGGAACGCGGACTTCCATATGCGTCGCCTGATCCCTGCTCGCCTTGATTCTTATGCTGGCAGACCGATCCTGAATCCCCCATGACACATTCGATGGAGCGTAAGTATGGGGCCGAATGCGGCGGTAGCAGTTCGGCGTCGGATTCCAGACCGCCATCGTCGCCGGCATATGGTCCAGCACGCCTTGAATGAAGCTCTTGAACGTTCGGGAAAGTCCATTCTCATCGTCGCGATCCAGGAACGCATTGGCTCCCGATTCATCCAGCAAGGAGATGTGAAAGTGCGAGCAACTGCCCGACAATCCCTTGTACGGCTTGGTCATGAAGGTTGCGAGCAGGCCGTGCTTGGCGAGGTATTCCTTGACCGTGCCCTTGAACACGAACGCGCAGTCGGAGGCGGCTATGCCGTCGAGCGCGGTATAGTTGATTTCGACCTGTCCCGGGCCGTGTTCGACGTTGTAGGTGATGATGTCGATGCCCTGCGCCTGCAGCACCTTGATCAATTCATCGATCGCCGGCACCTGATGCGTTCGGGTGGTGACGAAGATCGGCTGGCCTCCGAAGATCGGTTGGCGCGTTTCGGCATCGACCACGTAGAACTCATATTCGTGACCCATCTTCACCGAGTAGCCGAGTGACTTGGCGACCGACAGCATTTTCTTGAGAAGCAACCTTGGAGATGCCATCTGCGCGCGGCCGTCGTACCACATCGTGTCGCAAATAACCCGGCCGGTCTTTTGCAGCCAGGGAACCGGCGAAAGCGTCGACTGATCGGCGACCATGACGCAATCCTGATAGTTCATCTCCTCGTTATATCCGGATTTGCGGACCGGAATCGAATAGCTGTCGAGAGCGACCGTACCACCGTAAAGGTTGAGACCCGTTCGTAGATATCCCGCAATATGATTTACCGGGATCGTCTTTCCACGGCTCAGGCCGGCCATGTCAGGAAGTTCGAAACGGACAAAATCGAAGCCGGATTCCTTCACCTTGTTGACGAAGGCTTCCGCCTCCTCCGGCGTGGCAAGACCGATTGCGGGCATATGATCCTTGTGCGGGCCGTCTTCGACTATCTTGAGCATCGCAAGAACTCCTGGATTGACAGGTATAGAAGCGCGTCACCCGGAAATCGGAACCGACGTGCTGGAAATCATTGTCGACAGATTGCGGTTCAGCTGTCTGGCGGCCTGGCGAAACGCCGAGAGCCTCGGAGCAACTATTTCGTCGAGCCGCGATGCTTGCTGGATTCCCAGCGCCTGCTCGAGGCTGGTCTTGTACGCCGGGATCAGCTCCCAGTCGGTGACCGTCTCGTTGGTGATCTCCATATGATATTGAAATCCGTAGGCGTGCCGCCCCCAGCGCATCGCCTGAACCGGACTGGCCGCGTTCGATGCGAGCACTTCGGCGCCGTTCGGAAGCCTGGAGATTTCGGCACCGTGCCATTGGAATGTTTCGACGCGCGCGGCAAAGCCGGCGAATATCGGATCGCGCTGGCCCGCGGGGGTCAATTCAACCTCGGCAAGGCCGACTTCCGGGCGTGCCATCGGCGATACCGTGCCGCCAAGAGCTTCCGCGAGAAGCTGGTGGCCAAGGCAGATTCCGAGAAACGGCCTGCCAAGCTCAATCACCCATTCCCGGATCGCTTGCTTTTCCGACCGCAGCCAGGGATGGGCTTCCTCTTCCCAGACGTCCATGGGTCCGCCCATCGCGACCAACAGATCGTAGCGCCTGAGATCGGGTATGGGCTCGCCGGCATCGAGCTCGACCGCGTCCCAATGATGTCCGCTCTCCGACCAGAAATTGCGAAACACGCCGGGGTGCTCGACCGGAACGTGCTGGAATACCAGGATGTGCATCATCTCTCCCTGTCTGTTATTTCAAGTCCGGGTTTGCCCCGGTTGGTCACCACAACGAAATGCTGCTCACTCATTCTGCCGCTTCCTGCCGGACGAGGCTCGCCTCGGTCCCGTGCACCGTGGTGCTCTCCGCAATGTCACTCTTGCGACCGGCAACGAGGATATTGACGTTGGCGTCACCGGCAGAAGCACCCGGCCAGCGCCCCTTGTGGACGATGCCGACGCCGGGCTGAGCGATGGTCGAAATCTTGACGGCAAGCGGTAGTCGTCCAGTTTCGTTCGCGAGCACGACGTGATCTCCTTCGGCAACACCGCGCTCGGCGGCGTCATCGGGATGCAGGGTGACACTCGGCAGCCCGAGCCGTTTCTGGATGAGCCTGTCGTTGCCGTAGCTCGAATTCATCTGCCATAGCGATGCGGGCGACAGTATACGCAACCGTCCGTCGGCCGGCCTGTCATCGGCGTGCGGGACAGGTGCGCGCGGCAGGCCCAGTTCGACCGCGCGCGCGCTCGCCAATTCGATCCGGCCGGACGGTGTTGCGAAGTTGAGCCCGCCAAACTGAATGCGCGGCTCGGGAAAGAGGGCCACCGTGCCGACTTTCGCTAGCTCGGCGAACCCGCCACGGTAAGGGGTCGTCTCAAGAAGACGGGCGATCAGGTCAGCGTCGGTCTCGAACAGCTCTGGATCGTTATACCCCATCGCACCCGCAAGCCATCGAAAGATCTCCTGGTTTGAAAGCGCATCGCCAGGCGGGTCACCCGCTTTGACTTGCGCGGAAAGCGTGAGGTCGAAATACGAAAGGACAAGATCGTCAAATTCGAGGAAGCTCGCCGCCGGCAGCACGATGTCGGCGTACGCGGTGGTATCGGTGTGGAACAGGTCGACGGCGACGTGGAAGAGATCCTCCCGCGCAAGGGCTCGCCGCAGCCGCGCCTGGTTCGGCGAGGACGCCGCGGGGTTGTTGTTCCAGTTCACAAAGGCTTGCGCCTTCAAAGGATCTTCGAGCGTTGCGGCGAGATCCATGTGGCTGATCGAGCCCGTTCCGTCGCGGGCCAATGACGGGACCACCAAGGCAGCCATGTCGATGCCGCGGCTGGCAGGGCCGTTCATATAGAGAAAACCCGTGCCGGCCTTGCCCAGATTGCCCGAGAAGGCAACCAGCGCGGACAACGCGCGAAACACGTTGCCGCCCTGCGGCTGCCGCTGGACACCCTGCCCGAGCCAAAGTAGCGAAGGACCTTCGGCGTAAGCGACCGCAGTCGCCTCGATCAGATCAACGGGCACGCCGCACAATTCGGCAGCGCGCGACGGCGTCATGCTTTCGATCGCCGGGATAAGTTCGGCGACGCCAATCACGCTCGCATCGAGAAAGTCCTTGTCAACGAGACCCTTGGACCGCATCACGTTCAGCAATGCAAATGCCAGCGCGGCATCGGAGCCTGGCCGAAGCTTCAGATGCAGATCCGCCTCAAGCGCCGTCGGATGGCCGATCGGATCGACGACGATGACTTTAACTCCGGAATTCTGCGCCTTCTTGAGCCAGCCTTTGTTCTGATGCGGAGCCGAATGCGACGGGTTGGCGCCCCAGACCAGGACCGTCCTTGCGTCTTTGACCGTTCGCGGATCGAAACCTTCCAGCGAATTGCCAAACACAAGCTCGAGCGCGGCGTGACCGGCCTTGTTGCAGACTGTGTCCGGGTCGACTTCCGTCGCGCCCATTCGATTGAACAGACGAATTGGAAACCAGCCGCCGATCAGCCCGACAGTTCCGGTATAGTGAGTGTGCAGGATCGAGCGCGCATGACCCGCGTCGATCAGATCGCGAAACCGTTTTGCAATTTCGCCAAGGGCCTCCTCCCAGGAGATCGGGACAAACTCTGCTGATCCTTTCGAGCCGATACGTTTCAGCGGCCGAGACAGTCGCAAGCCGGCATCCCGCCATGCTCCATTGTACGCGATCGCGCATTTTCCGCAGAGCGTGCCCTGCGAGATCGCATGCTCACGATCGCCCAAAACCCTGGCGATCGCGCCGTTTTGGGTCACAACCGCGATGCCGCAGGCATCATAGCAATCTCTTGGGCAAGTTGTCTTGACGATCACTGGATCAGACATTGTTTCACTCTGCCCCTCTCATCACAGCGTCGATCCGCCGCCCGCTCACCGGATCGAAGGCGAGCAGCCCCGCAGTCACCGGCTCGATTCCGACTGTCTCGCCCGCACTTATTTTGCGCGCCGACGGTGCATCGATAACCAGCCGAAGTTCACATTCCGGATTTTTCACGGTCAATGTCGACTTCAATCCGAGTGGCTCGACATCCACGACCTGCGCGCGAATCGTCGCGGACAAAGGGTCTGCCAGCTTCAGGTGTTCCGGCCGTATGCCGAGTTCGAAATGGCCACCATGTTCGTGCGGCGCGAACTGCAGCTTCAGGGGAATGCTCAAGCTGGCGCCGGCAGCGCAAATCTTTCCACCTTCGGCTTGTTCGAAGCGCGCCGGAATGAGATTGATCTGGGGGGCGCCGACAAATCGGGCCACCTCGCGATCCGCCGGGAAATCATAAATCGTTTGCGGCTCTGCAATTTGGACTACCCTTCCCTTTCGCAGCATCACGACGGTGTCGGCGACCGCCATCGCTTCGGCGTAATCCGGGGTGGCAAGAAGGAATGCAAAGCCCAAGTCGCGCTGCAGCCGCTTCAACTCGGCGCGCAGTTCTACGCGAAGCACGGCATCGAGGCTCGCCAAGGGCTCATCGAGCAGAAACAGACCTGGCTTGCGCACCAGCGCCCGCCCGAGGGCTACGCGCTGGCGTTCGCCTCCACTCATGGTCTTTGGCAATCGGCGCAGGACGTGAGCGATCTGAAGCAATCCCGCCGTCTTATTGACCTGGGATTCGATGTCGGCCTTCGACAGACCGCGCAAGAGCAGCGGGTATGCGAGGTTCTCGAATCCGGTCTTGTCCGGATAAAGCGCGAGATTGTCGAAGATCATCGCCACGTCGCGATCTTTCGGCTCGCGCCTTCCGGCCGATCTTCCATGAAGAAGAATGTCACCGCAATCCTGGCGGTCGAGGCCGGCGATGAGGCGAAGCGTAGTGGTCTTGCCTGCCCCTGCCGGACCAAGAAGAACGGTGAGCGAGCCTTGGGGAACGCCAAAGCTGATGTCGTCAACCGCCGGCGCCCCACGAAAACTCTTGGACAGGCCACGGACCTCTAGTGCGGGAATGGTCTGGACCGATGTCGTCGGAAGCAGCATTGCGGACTTGCACTCCCTACTCAAACATCGAGCCGGCGGCCGGTTTCGCCGCTGAACAGGACAAGCGTTGCAGGGTCGACGGCAAGGCCGACAACGTCGCCCTCGTCAGGCCGTTCGAAGGCGGGGGCAACTGCCTTGAGATTGACCGCACCGGTCTCGATCGTTAGCACGGCCTCCGGCCCCCGCGGCTCGACGATGACGACCTTGCCCACGATCGAAGCCGCCTGCGCTGAGACGAGATGCAGAGCTTCCGGTCGAACCCCCAGAACCACGGCCTGATCGAGAGGCCCCTGACCTGCAGCCAGACGCTTTCCCATGGACACGACAAATCCGCCGTGCTCGAAAGCTGTGCCGTCGGCGCGCGCGCACAAGCGCCCCCGCACCAGGTTCATCGGCGGGGACCCCAGGAAGCCCGCGACGAACACATGTTCGGGCCGTTCGCAAATCACCGATGTCTGTTCGATTTGACGAATTTTCCCCGCGTTCATCACGGCGATGCGGTCGGCCAGCGACAATGCCTCGATCTGGTCGTGGGTGACGTAGATGATGGTGATGCCGATCTCCGCCTGCAGCCGCCTCAACTCCCGCCGCATCGTCAGGCGAGCAGCCGCCTCAAGGTTGGATAGCGGCTCGTCGAGCAGCAAAATCGACGGTCTTGTCACGAGGGTCCGGCCGATTGCAACGCGCTGCAGCTCGGAGCCGCCGAGATCGCTGGCCCGCGCATCAAGTCGGTCGGCCATATCGAGGAGTTCGGCGACCTCCCCGACAGCGCGGACGATCTCTTTTTTCGACTGCCGGCGCACCTTGAGCCCAAACTCCAGGTTCTCACGGACCGACATGTGGGAGAATACCGCGTAATCCTGAAAGACCAGCCCCACGTTGCGCGAACCGGCGGGCGTTCCGACAACCGAAACCCCGTCGATGAGAATGTCCCCGGAAGTCGGTTCTTCGAGCCCGACGATCATATTAAGCGTCGTCGACTTACCGCAACCCGATGGTCCCAGCAGCGCAATCGTCTCGCCGGCTGCAACAACAAGATCGACGCCGTCGACCGCTGCCACGGAGCCGTCAGCAAACTCCTTCTTCAGATCGATAAGCTCGAGTTTCGCTACAGTCATCGCTTGACGGCTCCGAATGTCATGCCCCGCGCCAGATGGGACTGGATCAGGAAACCTGCGATCACCAACGGCACCATGGCGAGGACCGCCAGGGCTGCCTGGACACCGTAGAGCGTTCCAGCGGTCGCGGTGACATACTTGGCGAGCTGGACGGGAATCGTCATGACGCTGGTGTAAGACAGCACCAGCGCAAACATGAATTCCGACCAGTTCAGGATGAAGATGAACATCGCTGTCGCGAACAGCCCGCCGCGAATGAGCGGTATGGTCACCGTCAGATGCGCCGCGAGCCGCGATCTGCCGTCGACCATGGCAGCTTCCTCGATCTCCCGCGGCAGATCGTCGACGAAACTCTTCAGCATCCAGGTCGAAAACGGCAACGTCGCCGCGACATAGATTGAGATCAGGCCGGCATAGGTGTCGATGAGTCCGACGCTGGAATAAATGATGACGAAGGGCACCGCGATCGCAGCCGGCGGAAACATGCGTCCGGACAGGATGACCAGCGCGGTCGATCGGCCACCATTGCCGTAGCGCGCCAGGCCGATCGCTGCCAGCAATCCGATCAAAATCGACAGCGCGGTGGCGACGATCGAAGCCAGCAGCGAGCCGCGCACCGCTGATGTCGCGGCCTGACTGACCCCGCCGACGCCATATTCCCGGATCGCATCCGGATCGAACAGCGTTCGGAAATTGACGATCGTCGGGTGCGACGGCACCCATATCGCGGGGACTGCGTTCCAGTCCGTCGGTGGCTTGAGCGCCGTCATCACGATCCAGAAAACCGGAAACAGCGTGATGACCACCGCGCCGAACAGGACAATGGCCAACGGCCATGACAGCGTTTTGCGGGGCATCAGCGACGTCCTTGCAGCAGCTGGTCGCGTACTGGCGTCAGCAGCAAGTGAATCAGTAGCAAGGTGCCTACCAGCACAAGAAAGGCAGCTGCGGCTCCGTAGGCCAGTTGAAAGTCACTGAAGGCGAGCTTGTATATATAGAGGCTGACCGTCTCGGTCGAAGTGCCGGGCCCGCCTCTCGTCAACATGAAGACTTCGTCGAACAGCTTGATGATTTCCATTGAGCGGATCACGAAGGCCACAACGATCACCGGCTTCAGCAGCGGAAACACGATGCGCCAGAACACCTGCCGCGGGCTGGCGCCCAGAATCACCGCCGCCCGTACCGGATTCTCAGGTATCGAATTCAGCCCCGACAGGAGAATCAGGAAGAACAACGGGGTCCAGTGCCAGACTTCCGTCACGATCACGGTAGTGAGCGCAAGAGGCGCGCTTCTGAACCACTGGATATTTGGATTGTGGCCGAGCAGCAATTCAATGACCTGGTTGATGGGCCCGTTCGACTGAAACAGCATCCAAAAGGTGTAGCCGACCACGACCGGTAGGATCATCATCGGCGTCAGGATGATCGAAAACAGCGCGGACTTGCCGCGAAATTCCCGCAAGAACAACACCGCGAGACCGAGCCCGAATACAAATTCGAGCGCGAGGCAGATGGCGGAGATCAGCAGGGTGCGGACTACGGCCTCGACGAAGCGCGTATCGTAGACCAGCAGTTCCTTGTAGTTGTCGAACCCCACGAATTCGGCGGCGAGTAGCGAACCATGGGTCGGAGACCAGTTCGTAAAGCTCATATAGAAAGCGACGAGCACTGGCACCACCAGGACAATCAGCGACACGATCTGCCCGGGCAGCGTGAGAATGCGCGCCAACGCGAACGGCGAAGCGGCCTTTCTGGGCGGCGCCCCGGACGCCAGCGCCGGACGATGCTCCGTTGCCAAGCTCGCGACCCGTGCGGAAGTGAGGACGTTCATCGTCAAATCCTGTACTTGCGACAGCATGCGCCGGCCCGGTTATCACCCGCACCGACGCACGTTGCGGGTCGGCTTAGCCCCACTGCGCAGCGCCGCTTGCTTTTCTGATCGGTTCGGCGAGGTTCTTCGTGAGCGCGAGCCACGACATTTTGACCTTGTCCTTGCCGATGCGCCGCGTGATCCTGTCGAATGATTTGGCTGCCGCGTCGAGCGCTTCTTTTGGCTTCTTCTCGCCGGTCATGCAGGAGTGAACCTCCTTGTCGAGCGCATCCTGATATTCGAATCCGCCAGGCAGACAGAAGTCCGGAACGGTGTTGACCATGTTGTCGTAGAGCGTCTGCAGGTATTCCTTCGAATATGTGTCGACCATGCGCTGGGTCGGCGCCAGCATCTGATTGGTGCGATACGGATCGGAGTAACCACCGAGATAAGGGATAGCGTCCATCGAGATGGTGGGAGACGTCATCCATTGCGCATAGGCATAAGCGAGTTCCGGATTGGCCGAATACTTCGACACCGCATATCCGTAACCCCAGCAGAACATGCCGGCGTACAGCAACGAACCGTCCTTGAGCTTGTCCGCCGGCATGACCGTCGCCGCGATCTTGCCTGTCGTCGCCGGACCGGTGGATGGCGCTTTCGAATACTTGAATCCTGACGGCCAGACGATGTTCATGAATCCTTCGCCACGACCGAACGCGTTGTAATTCGACGACCACGTGAAGCTGAAAGCATCGGGATGCAGGTACGGATTGAGCGCCAGCATATCCTCAAGCGCCGCCACGCCCTCGTCCGAATTGAATGTCGGATTCATGTCCTGATCGAAATACAGACGACCCTTCGAAATCAGCCGCTGCATGAACATCCATTTCACGTAGTAGCGCGACCGGTATTCCAGGCTGCCGAAGAACTTGTTCGCCGGATCATGCATGAATTCGGCGAGCGCCTGATATTCCTTCCACGTCTTCGGCACCGCCAGCGGATATCCGTTCTTGTCCGCGAATGCCTTCATCTTGTCGGCGTTCTTGAGGTGGTCGTCGCGGCACAGCAGCGTGATCTGGTCGCCGTCACACAAAAGACCCGCAACGCGGCCATTGTAGAGCTGGGCGTGATGCCCCACTCCTTGTTGAAAATCTCCGGATCGTACTTCTGCACCCAGTCCGTCAGGTCGTAGATGACCCCCGAGTCGATCCAGTCGGGGTAAGACATGGCAGTCGGCATCATGACGTCATAGCGTCCGGTCTTTGCGACCGCTTCCTGCATCCCTTTGGTATGGACGACCTCGTCGGGCTCCTCGATGAATTCGATGGAGATGCCGAGCTCCTTTTTCCACTTGTCGACATAGGGCGTCATGTTGCCGATCGAACCGGTCGGAATGAGGATCGTCAGCGTCTTCTTGCTGGCCTTTGCCGCAGCTTCCTTGGCGAGCGCCCACGCGCGCTCCTCGGGGCCGCTAATGGCCGCGAACGCGCGTGTCGCACCGAGCGGCGACTGCATCACTGCGTTCGTCACAAACGTTGACACGCCCAGCAACGTCATTGCGCGCGCGAAATTCCTGCGGGTCATTTCGCCGGTTTCAAAACGATGGAGCACTTCATTGACTTCTCGATTGTTTGGCATGTTCACGATCTCCGGGTTGGCCGTCGCGACGGCAGACAGTTCGTTAAGACAAACGAAACCTTCGTCGTCGCACCTGTTCGGCGCGTAGACTTTTGCTTGTCCGAGAGTCGCCCGGCGACGGCTGCTCAGAGTTTGTACTGGCGGTGTTGCTGATTGGACTTTATGAATTGGGAACCGCTGGCGTGAGAGCCACTTTGTAGTTATTCCGAATCCACTTACCTTTTGAGAATTCGAGTTAGCTATTGGCAAGAACCGCAATCACTGGATCCTTGATCGCAATCGAGCTGGACAAAGATTCGCAAGAATCCGTTCATCAGCAGATTGAGAGCAAGCTTCGCGCCGCCATCGTTTCAGGACGCCTCCCCGCTGGCGCCCGACTTCCATCGACGCGAATATTTGCCGGCGAGATCGGCGTTTCCCGAAATACCGTCCTTCAGGTTTTCGAAACCCTCACCGAAGAGGGTCTGTTGCTGAGCCGTCTCGGGGCTGGAACGTTTGTTGCAGAGCTTACCGACGACGAACGGACGGGGTATTTCAGCCACGAAGACAAGAGACGGGAAGACGGCGGTTATCCATTTCGATCCCTCTCGCGCCGGGGCAAGAGTCTTGTAGCGTCAGCGACGGGTGAGTTTTCGGAGCGCCCTACACCATTCATGCCCGATCTTCCCGACTTGCGGGAATTTCCAATCAGAACATGGCTTCGCCTTCTCAACGAGACCTCGGGACGCCTTACCGGTGAAATTCTCGCTGACACCTCGAATGCCGGATATGAACCGCTCCGTCGCGCGATAGCTCAACATCTGAACTCTTCGAAGGGGATGAACTGCGATTACACCCAAGTGATCATCACAACCGGGTCGCAACAAAGTCTCGACCTGGTGTGTCGGATGCTACTCGATGTTGGCGATCCGGTTTGGCTGGAGGAACCCGGATATATCGGGGCGCGTTCTGTTTTTGCAGCGAATGGCGCGACCCTGTACCCCGTTACGGTCGACGCGGAGGGAATCAACGTTGACGCCGTAATCAACGTGCATCCGGCTCCCCGCATCATATTCACCTCCTCGTCGCGGCATTATCCCCTTGGTGCGACGCTCTCGATGATCCGGCGGGAATCGATGATAAGATTTGCCAGAAAATGCGGCTGTTGGATCGTCGAAGACGGCTATGATCATGAATTCCGCTATTCCGGTGGAACGCCTCCATCGGTGTACGGCCTTGATGCTGGCGCCAGGACGATTCATCTCGGGACTTTCTCGAAGGTTCTGTTGCCGTCATTTCGGCTTGGGTATGTCGTTGTGCCTTCCGATCTGTCCGAATCCTTTGCCAAAGCACGTGCTGTCGTCGATCGTCATGCATCTCTTATTGAACAGATGGTCCTCTCCGAATTCATGCACCGAGGCCTGTTAGTCGCGCATATTCGCCGGATGCGTACTCTTTACCGTACACGCCAAGTTCAACTGGTTGAAGGACTGAAGGGGATCTTCGATGAGAACCTGACCGTGACGGCGACCGAAACCGGCATGCATGTGGTCCTGCATCTGATACCCAGCGCGGACGATGAAGCTCTCTCAAAGATCGCGGTGGAATCCGGTGTCGTAACGCGGCCGCTGTCGCCCTACTATGCCGGAAAGGAATGCCAGCAAGGACTTCTATTGGGATTTTCAGCGTTCAATTCAGCAGAAATCTCCCAAGGTTTGTTCCGGCTTGCACGACTTAGGCAAGCCATCAATCGATTTCTAACTAAGGCGTAAGGGAAATTGGTTCTACCGTTCCATATTCCTCATTCCGCAAATCGATGCGATTGCGTTACCGCGGTGGGAACTGACACGTATGCAATTGATTGGCGAAAGTCCGCTTTTCCTCCCGTGAGCGGAAATCCCGCCAATTGTGGGTCCCGTGTCCAGACCACCATGGCTGGTCCGGAAAGCGAAGACGGCCGACGATGGGCCTCTGATCGCACGTCTTGCCGCCCGCTCCGTCTCGGCAGTGCGTTCTTGCGCGCGCTCCGCTCGGGTGGCGGCAGCATGGCGCAATTCAACAACGCGACCTTTTTGTACGACAGACTTTCCGAATTTGCGATCGGGAGTCGTTAGCTCTTTTCCTGAAGGGCTATCCGTCGCATATTGTGCGCGTCATCTCAATAAAAGCGGAGTTCGGCGTCAGGCCAATCGAAATTCTTCAACGCTCTTCTGGATAAAGGCGGCGTGACGCAGCTTTTCGCTCTCTTGTCGCGGCCGGGAAAATTCCAGGCAGTGGACGAGCGTCAGAATAAAAAACCCAGAAATTCAAGAAGTGCCTGATTTCATTGGCTAAACGTTGGCTGGCGACGCAGTGCTGATCGCACCCGTCTCCAAGCAAATTCCCTGCTAACAGGGAATTTTACAGGGAAAATTGCCGTTTCGGGGCTCCTAAGACCGATTTCGTGGCAAGAAGCCGCTGTGCCGCAGCGCCTTC
>WNFC01001024.1_pt1 | contig 28631 bp, 20 predicted proteins | sample 5400541 | NCBI WGS metagenome assembly WNFC01 (sample SAMN13153342, study PRJNA577476) | soil metagenome | isolation source: 120 cm saprolite under Douglas fir tree site 2 hole 2 replicate 1 | place: USA:California | collected 2015-04-18
CGTGGCCCATGGCGATGCCGTCGTCGACGGCGATGGTGTTGAATTCCTTGGCGACGCCGCCGGCCTGCTCGATCTCGCGGGCGACCAGCTGCCCGAGATCCTTGAGGTGCACGTGGCCGGGCACGAACTGGGTGAACGAGTTGGCGACCGCGATGATCGGCTTGCCGAAATCGGCGTCGGTCATGCCGGTCGCCCGCCACAGGCTGCGGGCGCCGGCCATGTTGCGGCCGTGGGTGGTGGCGCGGGAGCGATAGTGCGGCATGGCTTGGAACTCGGGTCGTGGCGCGGGGCCTCTTATTACTTACGGCTTGTTGGTCCCGAATTGAAGTGTTGGGTCGAGCTCGGGCAATACACTCCGCTCACCCCCGCGTAAGCGGGGGTCCAGCTGGGTCCCCGCAACGGGGTCCCGTCGCGCAAGCGCGACGGGGTGCCCCTCGCGGGGACGAGCGGAGAGCGGCGCGGCCTCGACGCATACTCCGGCGAGGCTGTCCGCAACCGGCTTACTTCACCACCAGCACCGGGCATTTGGCGAGCTGCATGATGCGATCGGCACGGCTCCCGACCATCCGCTCGTAGAGCGCGGAATGGCCGGTCGCCCCAATGACGAGCAGGTCGACCTTGAGCTCGGCCGCGAGCTCGACGATGTCGCGGACGGGATGGCCGGCCAGCAAGTGGGTATGCAGCTCGACCTCCTGCACTTGCGCCATCGCCCGCGCGCGCTGCAGCACGCCGTGGAAGAAGCGCGCGGCCTTGCCCGTCGATTCGCGGACTTCCTCGATGAATTCCGGCAGATAGGGAATCTCCTCGACCGAGACCATGTGCAGCTCGGAGCCATTCTGTTTCGCGATCGCGAGCGACAGCGACAGCGCGTGAAAGGCGTGCTCCGAGCCGTCGTTGGCGACCAGGATCTTGTCGAACATCGCACGCCCTCCCGCGTCATTTGGCCTTGGTCGCGGGCCGGAGCGACGCCGCTCCCCCACGTTCCGCGGACCCCGGCTCGGGCTCTGCCTTCGGCAACAGATGGTGCGGCAGATAGAAGGCGTTGGCGATCACCGTCGGCACGACCGCGCTGCCGATGACCGCGGCCACCAGGGCCGAGTATTGGCCCTGGTCGATGATACCATGCGACAGACCGAACAACGACGAGATCGTTCCGAACGTGAGCCCGGTCGACATTAGCAGCGTCGTGTACATGGCTTCCCGGTTCGGCGCGCCGAAATATTTCGTGACCGGATAGACGCCGACGATCTTCGCGGCGATCTTGACGACGAGGAAGACGACGAAGGCGGTCGGCGCGGCGACGAGCGCGGGGATCGACACGAACGACCCGGCGCGGATGAAGTAGAACGGCGTCAGCAATCCGAAGGTCAAGGTGCGCAGGCGCCGGACCAGGGCGTGATCCTTGCCGACCGTTCCCGCAAGCATCATGCCGATGACATACGCCGGCAGCACCGCCTCGCTGTCGGCCCAGGCGGCGAGCGCTCCCATCCCGAGGAGGCAGAACAGCAGGAACCTGGTCTCGAGCTCGGAGGGCCGGCCGCCGTAGCGCCGGAAGAAGCGGGGCGTCAGCCACGGCAGCAGCGCGAAGGCCGCGACGCCGACGGCGAGAAAGATCAAGGTCTTGAACGTGAACGGCGCGAAGATGAGGCCGAGCGCCACCACCGTGCCGAGATCGGTGATGAAGCAGGCGGCGAGAACCGTCTTGCCGTATTCGGTCGTATTGAAGCCGAACTCGATCATCACCGCGTACACGACCGCGACCGACGTCGTCGACATGGCGACGCCGGCAAGCCAGCTCGGCATCACCTCCCAGCCGAGCAGATAGCGGGCCGCCGCCGCGCACACCAGGAACGGAAGGAAGAAGCTCGCCAGCCCGATCGCGCCGGCCTCCTTCCATTTGAGCTTGAAAACCTGCGGGTCGAGCTCCGCGCCGGCCAGAAACGTGAGCACGATGGCGCCGATCCCGGCCAGGAACTTGATCCAGGGTTCGTCGGTGCCCAGCACGGCCGAACCGACGGCGGCGCCAAGGATGAGCTGCGCGACCGTTCCGACGGCGATCTCCGACAATGCCGTCGAGACGCGCAGCCAGATCGAGAGCAGGCTCGCGATCAGCGCGAGCCCGAGCCACAGCGACGCGAGCGCCCATACGCTGGTCATGATTGCTCCTGTCGGAATGATCGCAGGGGGTCACGCGCGGCGCGCCCGGTCAGCCGGGCGGCCGCTTTGCCGTGTTCAAATGGGTGATCGGATTCGGTCGGCGGATACACGATGGACTCCCGCTCGCTCGTGCTGCGCGGCAGGAGTCATCAGCCTCATCGGCGGTTTTGGGGGACCCCATCCCCTTCGGATAGGCTCGATTCTAACGGACGATCCGGCGATGGCAAGGCATTGCCGACCGGGCGGCCGGCCGGCGTTCGGCTTCGCGACCCCGGCCGGCCGGTGCCTTGCCTTGCCGGGGGCATGGCAGTAGAGCATGCCTCAAGCTTTGCAGTTCTCGACCGCGATCGCGAGGCGCCGTCATGCACGAATTGACCGGCAGGACCCATTGGCATGAGCCGACGGGCAGCAACCGGGCCGGCTTCGGCGAGTTCGGCCGGCCGAAGACGCCCTACGACCTGTTCATGGAGGCGGAGGGCATCCCGATCTTCCGCGACATCGGTGTGAGCAAGGTGCAGAACCTGCCGCTGGCGCCGTGGAAGCGGCTGGGCGGCAAGGGCAGCTACATCCAGCTCTACGGCACCGAGGGCAAATGGGGCTGCTACGTGGTCGAGGTGCCGGGCGCCGGCGCGCTCAATGCCGAACGGCACCTGTTCGAGGAAGTCTATCTGGTGGTCGAGGGCCGCGGCAGCACCGAGGTCTGGCTCGACGACGACAGCACGCGCCACGTGTTCGAATGGCAGAAGGGCTCGCTGTTCTCGATTCCCGTCAATGCCTGGCACCGCATCGTCAATGCCGGCTCCTCTCCGGCTTTGCTGCTCGCCGGCACCACCGCGCCGAACCTGTTGAACCTGATCAACAACGTCGAGGTGCTGTTCAACTGCCCGTACGAGTTCCGCGACCGCTTCAGCGGCGCCGACGATTTCTACAAGTACAAGGACGACATCGAGCCCGATCCGGTGCGCGGGCTGGCGATGCGCCGCACCAATTTCATTCCCGACGTGGTCAATTGCGACCTGCCGCTCGACAACCGCCGCTCGCCCGGCTGGCGGCGGGTCGAGCCGTTCATGACCGGCAACACCTTCTATCTCTGGATCGGTCAGCACGAGAACGGCCGCTATTCCAAGGCGCACGCCCACACCTCGGCGGCGGTGCTGATCTGCCTCAGGGGCAAGGGCTACACCTATACCTGGCCGGAGCGTTACGGCGTCACCCCCTGGCAAGACGGCCATGCCGACAAGATCAAGCGCGTCGACTACGAGCCGGTCGGCATGGTGTCGGCGGCGCCCGGCGGCGCGCGCTGGTACCACCAGCATTTCGGCGCCTCCAAGGAGGCGCTGCGGCTGACCGCCTGGTTCGGGCCGCACAATCCCGGCCGCGAGCCCGGGCCGCCGGGCGAGAAGCACACCGACTACACCGCCATGGACATCCCCGAGGGCGGCACTTCGATTCCGTATTGGATGGAGGACCCCTTCATCCGCGCCGAATACGAGGCCAAGCTCAAGGCCGAGGACGTGCCGAGCCGGATGGAGCCCGACTTCTACAAGCAGGGCACGGTGGTGCCGAAATTCGTGGGCGCGTGAGTGTGCCGCAGTCCTGTCTCTCCCCGTCATGCGCGGGCTTGACCCGCGCATCCATCTTCTCGCGAAAATAATGGATTGCCGGGTCAAGCCCGGCAATGACGCGCACCGATAGACATCGTCATGACTGAAGAAGCCGAAGGCGGGCGCATCTTCTTCTCCTCGACCGGACGCTCCCTGGTCGAGGAGGACGAGATCGTCGTGCTCAGCGTCGGCGTCGATATCGGCTCCTCGACCTCGCATCTCGTGTTCTCGCGCATCGTGCTGGAGCGGCTCGACAGCCGCTACGTCGTCACCACCCGCGAGGCCTTCTACCAGTCCGACATCCTGCTCACGCCCTATGCCGTCGAGGAGGAGATCGACGCGCAGGCGCTCGGCGCCTTCATCGAGCGGCAATACCGGGAGGCGAACGTCGACCCCGACGAGATCGACACCGGCGCGCTGATCCTCACCGGGGTCGCGGTGCGCCGCCGCAACGCCCGCCGGATCGGCGAGCTGTTCGCCCACCAGGCCGGCAAGATGGTCGCGGTCTCCGCCGGCGACAGCCTGGAGACGGTGATGGCCGCGCACGGCTCGGGCGCGGCGGCGCGCTCGATCCGCGCCGGCAGCGTCGTCATGAACGTCGACGTCGGCGGCGGCACCTCGAAGATCGCGATCTGCGCTGACGGCCGGGTGACCGAGCTGACCGCGCTCGATGTCGGCGCCCGCCTCGTCTGCCTCGACCGCGAGGGACGGATCGCGCGCGTCGAGGAGGCCGGCCGCCGCTTCGGCGCCGAGCTCGGCATCGATCTTGCGCTCGGCCGCGTCCTTGCGCCGGAGCACGCGCGCGCGCTGGCGGCGCGAATGGCGGATTGCCTGTTCGAGGCCATGGGCGGCGGATCGCCGATCGCCGGCGGCGCCGGCGTCCTGCGGCTTCCCGCCCTCGCCGCCCGCGCGCCGATCGACGAGCTCACCTTCTCCGGCGGCGTCGCCGAGTACATCTACGGCCGGGAGGCGGAAACCTACGGCGATCTCGGCGTGCTGCTGGCGCAGGAGGTCCGCGTCCGCGCCGCGGCCTTCGGGCCCAGGCTCGAGCGCGCCAGCGAAGGCATCCGCGCCACCGTGATCGGCGCCTCGCAATACACCACGCAGGTGAGCGGAAGCACCATCTATGTGTCGCCGCTCGCGGCGCTGCCGCTGCGCAACGTGCCGGTGATCGCGCCCGACTTCGCGCTCGGCGCCGACGAGATCGACGCCGCGGCGGCGGCGGCGGCGATCAAGGCGGTGCTCGCGCGCCTCGACCTCGGCGAGGCGGACACGCCGGTCGCGGTGTTCGTGCCGTGGCGCGGCTCCGCCACCTTCCAGCGGCTCGACGCGTTCTGCCGCGGCCTCACCGAGGGCCTCGCGGCGGTGCTCGCGGACGGCCATCCGCTGGTGCTGGCCGGCGACGGCGACCTGGGCGGGCTGATCGGGATCCATCTGCGCGAGGAGATGCAGATCGAGAACGCGATCGTCTCGGTCGACGGGCTCGAGCTCAAGGAGTTCGACTATATCGACATCGGCACCATGCTGCCAAACTCGGGCGCCGTTCCCGTGGTGATCAAGTCGCTGATCTTCCCCGCGAGCGCCGCGCCCGGCATGGAGTGGCAGCCGGCCCCGCGGGCGGTGACGGGCTGAGCGCCTTCAGGACGGCGACGCCCATCTTCGCGCACATGCGATCATTACATCCCGGTTGCCCGCCATACGCTTTTCGTATCATCATTGCTTTCGTTCGCACGACACGGAGACCAGGTATGCCGATGCTTCCGCTCCGCAATTCACATCTGCTGCGTGCCCCGCGCGTCACTGCATGCGCGGCATTGGTCATCGCCGTCGCGGCCATCTCCACGTCGCGCGCGGCCGAGCACACGCTGATGCCGAGCCCGCAGACCGTGCACATCGGCTACTTTCTCGCCAGCCTGAAACCGGTGCTGACTATCGATTCCGGCGACATCGTCACGCTGGAGAGCGCGGCGGCCATCGTTCCCGACGTAGTGGACAAGTCCGGCGTGGTTCCGCTGAGCGCGGTCCCGCAATATCAGCGCGACATCTATGGCCAAGTGAAGGACCGCGGCCCCGGCCCGCACGTCTTGACTGGGCCAATCGAAGTGCGGGGCGCTGAGCCGGGCGACGTGCTCGAGGTGCGCATCCTGCAGATCGATCTCGCCCTCGACTACGGCTACAACCGGCAGCGCGCCTATACCGGCGCGCTGCCCGACGAATTCACCGCGCTCTGGACCCGAATCATTCCTATCAACCGCCAAGCCAAGACCGCCGAAGTCGCCAAGGGCGTGGTGGTGGCGGTCGATCGGCCGTTCTTCGGCACCATGGGGCTCGCGCCGGAGCCCGGGATGGGCCGCATCAGCAGCGGCCCGCCCGGGATCCATTCCGGCAACATGGACAACAAGGACCTGATCGCCGGCACCACGCTGTTCATGCCGGTGCATGCGCCGGGCGCGCTGTTCTCGGCCGGCGACGCCCACGCCGCGCAGGGGCACGGCGAGGTCGATCTGACCGCGATCGAGACCGGGCTGCGCGGAAAATTCCAGTTCATCGTGCGCAAGGACATGAAGCTCGTCTGGCCGCGCGCCGAGACGCCCACGCACTGGATCGTGATGGGGCTTCATCCGAATCTGGAAGAAGCGATGAAGATCGCGGTGCGCGAAACCATCGACTTCATCACCAAGCGGTTTCCAAATTTGACGCGAGAAGAGGCCTACATGATCGCAAGCGTGGCCGTGGACTATCACGTCACGCAGGTGGTGGACGGCACCAAGGGCATCCACGGGATGATTCCGAAGGCGATCTTCACGGCGCAGAGGTAGCGGGGCGTGAACGCAGGATGATGGCCGCCTACAGGGCGTATACCCGCACCGCGGCGCCGCCGAGCACCTCCTCGCGCTCGTCGGCGGTGAGGCCGCTGAGGAGCTCGGTGATGCCGGTCCAGCATTCGGAATAGCTCGCGCCGAGCAGGATGACCGGCCAGTTGCTCGCCGCCATCACGCGGCGCGGGCTGAACAGGTCGAGCACGTGGTCGGAATAGCGTCGGATCGCCGCGGTCGACCAGCGCCAGCGCATGATGATGTCGAGCCCGATCGAGAGCTTGATCGAGACGTTGCGGTGCTCGGCGGCGCGCGCGATCTGCGTCGCCCACGGCTCGAAACCCTCCTCCGGAATCGGCGGCCGCCCCAGGTGATTGAGCACGATCTTGAGCTCGGGCAGGCGTTGCGCCACTTCGAGCACGGATTCGAATTGCGCGGCATTGACCGGGATGGCGTCGAAGGCGAGGCCGGCGGCGGCGAGGAGCTTGAGCGATTCGACGACGCCGTCCTGCAGGAGCCAGCGCGGATCGGGCTCATTGCTGATGAGATGGCGCACGCCGACGAGCTTGCCGGGGCGGGAGGCGAGCCGCTCGAGCGCGCGCGCCGCCGCGTCGGGATCGGCCAGCGGCAGCCAGCCGACGACCCCGCGCACGAAATCGACCTTGTTGCAGAGCTCGAGGCATTCCTCGGTCTCGCCGCCGACCTGGTGCAGCACCTGGATCAGCACGCTGCCCTTGATGCCGCAACGCTCGAGCTCCGGACGCAGGTCGTCGGGAGTGAAATCGCGCGCGAAGCGGTCGCCGACGGGCTCGGGCCAATGGTAGGTGTGCCGGCCGATCCACCAGAAGTGATGATGCGAGTCGATCATGGTTCGCGCATAGATTACCGCAACGGCTCGATGCGGGCGACCCAGGGAATATCGGCGAGGCGGCGCAGGTTGTCCGGGCCGACATTGCGCAACCGCATGCGGTTGAGCGCGCCGTCGCGGCCGGCGAACAGGCCGTATTCCCTGATCCGCTCGCTGTGGAAGCGATCCGGCATGAAGTCGAGCACCACGATCACGTTGCGGGGGCCGGTGGCGTCGCGCAGCGACGGATCGAGCCGGCGCCCGGCGGTCGCCCAGCCGTAGAGCTCCTGTCCCCACAGCACGGTGGCGATCAGCACGATGCCGGCGACGAGCTTCGCCCCGTCCGGGGAGAGCCGCAGCCGGCGCGGGCGGCCGCTGGCGCGCGGCCGATCGTCGGCGGGCGCGCTCACGGCGCATCCTTGGTGACGTCGATCACCAGGCCCCAGCGCTCGATGGTGCGGCGCTCGATCGGGCTGAGCAGCCAGCGATCGATCGCGATGGCAATGACGCCGATGATGAGGCATCCGGCGATGATGATGTCGGAGCGGTGGTAGTCGGCGGCGGCGAAGATCATCTGGCCGAGGCCGTCGGGCGTGCCGACGAGCTCGGCGGCGATCAGCGCGCGCCAGCCGAAGCCGAGCCCGGAGCGGATGCCGGTGAGAATGTAGGGTAGCGCGCCCGGCAGGATGACGGTGCGGATGCATTCCAAGCGCCCGCCGCCGAGCGCCGCGACGCCCTGCTCGAGCACCTCCGGCACCAGCTGCACGCCCAGCACGGTATTCTGGAACACGATGAAGAACACCGTATTCCAGATCAGGAACACGGCGAGCGCGGTGCCGATGCCGAGCCAGCCGATCATCAGCGGCAGCCAGACGATGCCAGAGATGGCGTTGAAGAAGACGACCAGCGGATTGAGAAATTCCGACACGCCGCGATAAAGCCCGGCGATGAAGCCGCCGACGATGCCGGTGACGATCCCGACGACGGCGCCGAGGAACAGCCGCTGGAGGCTCGCCGCGATGTGGCGGATCAGCTCGCCGTCGAGGACGCGCGCCCATATCACGTCGACGACGTCGGTGACCGGCGGCAGCGTCGCCCGGTTGGGATGGAACACCGCCCAGCCCACGATCCACGCCAGCAGCACCAGCACGAACGGGAGCGCCGGCAGCGCCCGCCACGCGATCGCGCCGGGCCCGAAGCGCACGCGGTCGTGCTCGATGGCGACTTGCACGGTCATCGTTGCACGCTTGCGTAGGGTGGGCAAAGGCGCGGAGCACGAATCCCGCCCCTCCGCGGCAAACGGCGCAGCGCCGTGCCCACGCGGCATTCGTGTCGTCGACGCGGTACGCGTGGGCACGGCGCACGCGTACCGGATTGCGCGCATGCGGCGAGCAGTGTGCGTGCGTGCGCCTTTGCCCACCCTACATATGCGGTACACATCATCTCCGCAGCATCCCCCAGCGCGCCACGGTGATGTTCTCGATCGGCTGCACGATCAGGCGGTCGACCACGATGTAGAGGCAGCCGATCACGATCATGCCGACGATGATGCGGTCGATCTGCCCGAAGGTGCGGGCGCCGAAGATGAGGTCGCCGAGCCCGCCCTTGCGCACCAGCATCTCGGCGGCGATCAGCGCGCGCCAGCCGTAGCCCATGCCGAGCCGCAGGCCGACCACGATCGACGGCAGCGCGCCCGGCAGGTAGACGTCGGTGACGATGCGCAGCTTGCGCGCCCCGAGCGAGCGCAGCGCGAGCGCATAGCTCTCCGGGATCGCGCGCACGCCGATCATGGTATTGAAGATGATCGGCACGATCAGCGAATAGATCACGATGACCAGCGTCGTCGCGTGGCTGAAGCCGAACCAGATGATCGCGAGCGGCAGCCAGGCGATGCCGGAGATGCTCTGCAGGAAGCGCAGAAATCCTTCCAGCGTATGGGCGGCGTAACGGTTGGTGCCGACCGCAAACCCGATCGGAACCCCGCACAGCATCGAGATCAGCGCGGCCAATCCGATCATGGTCAGGCTGGTGCTGGCATACTCCGCCAGGACGCCGTGGGCGGCGAGATGCACGAAGGCGCGCCAGGCCGCGAGCGGCGAGACCAGGACGTTCTCGGGGTAGTCGCCGCTCGCCTCGATCGCCCACCAGATCGCGACCAGCACGGCGAACGGCAGCAGGATCTTCAGGCCGCGCAGGCCCTGCCAGGCAACCGCGAGGCCCGGCGGCGGCAGTCGCGGCGAAGGCGCCACCGTCACGCTCATGCCGACACGCTCATCTCGCCGCCCTCATGCCCCGGCGCTCATGCGCGCCGGAACCGACTCGACGCTCGGGGCCGCGGCGCCGCGCTCCTCGCGCACCAAGAGCAGGATCTGCTCGACGATCGCCTGCATCTCGGCGTCGGTCTTGAACGATTCCCAATTGCGGCCGCCGGCGGCGCGGCGCGGCACGGGGAGTTCGCGCTTGATGCGGCCCGGCCGCCGCGTCATCACCAGCACGCGGTCGCCGAGAAACACCGCCTCGTCCACGCTGTGGGTGATGAAGAACACAGTCTTGCGGGTGGCCGCGCAGAGTCTCGCCAGCTCCTCCTGCAGCGTGAGCCGGGTCATGGCGTCGACCGCCGCGAACGGCTCGTCCATCAGGATCACGTCGGGATCGGCCGCCCAGGTCCGCGCCACCGCGACGCGCTGGCGCATGCCGCCGGAGAGCTCGTGCGGATAGCGGTCCTCGAAGCCGGTGAGCCCGGTCAGATCGATCAGGCGCCTGACGCGCTCCTCGCGCTCGGCGCGCGGCATGCCGGCGATCTCGAGCCCGTGGCCGATGTTCCGCCGCACCGTGCGCCAGGGCAGGATCGCGAATTCCTGGAACACGACGCCGCGCTCGCGTCCGGGCCCCGTTACCCGCGTGCCGTCGCAGGTGATCGTGCCTTCGGTCGGGCGGATGAAGCCGGCGATCGCCTTGAGCAGCGTGGTCTTGCCGCAGCCGCTCGGGCCCACCAGCGTGACGAACTCGCCGCCGCGGATGGTCAGGTCGACGGTGTCGGTCGCCTGCACCGGACCGTCGGCGGTGGCGAAGACATGCCGGAAGCCGGAGACGACGATCTTGTCTGCGATACTGGATTGCGACGACATTGCCACATCGTCATGCCCGGGCTTGACCCGGGCATCCATCTTCTTGCGCAAAAAGATAGATTGCCGGGTCAAGCCCGGCAATGACGAGAGAGAAAGTCACGCTCACTCTGGTTCAGCCCAACTGCCCCTTGCATTCGGCGACCGTCTTCGGCAGCGGCGGCAAGTCGGCGTAGAATTCCGGATGCTTGGCGACGATGCGCTTGAACACGGTGTCGTCGTAGAAGTCGTTCGGCTCGAACGGCTTGTCCTTCTTGAGCAGGCCCGACTTGATCATGTCGTTGCCGGTGCGCACCAGGCCCTCGATGGTGCACACCGACACCCGCGGATCCCAGGTGAGCCATTTGAGCCCCTCGGTGCCGTCGGCGACGTTGAGGCCGTCGAGGAAGCGGGTGGCGATCTCGGCCGAGTCCTTCGGATGCTGGCGCACGAACAGCGTGGCCTCGGCGAGGCCGGTCGCGAACTTCTCGATGAAATCGTAGTTGTTCTTGATCCAGTCCTCGTGCGCGACCGCGCCGATGATATCGGCCACCAACCCGGCCTCGCCGCGGCTGACGACCACGGCGTTCGCCCCGAGCTCGCGGATCGCCTGCGACTGGTAGGGCTCCCACGGCACGACCGCGTCGACCAGCCCTTGCTGGATGGTGATCGGCATGTTCTCGACCGGCACGCTGACGAGCTGGGATTTCGTGATGTCGAGCTGGTGCTTCCTGAACCACGCGCGCAGATAGACGTCGTTGGTGCTGCCGGTCAGATACGCGATCTTCTTGCCTTCCAACGATCTCGGATTGGCGGCGTCGATGCCGCGGTCCTTGCGCCCGACGATGGCGCGGCCGCCCGCCTTGGCGACGTAGTCGGCGGCATTGTAGTAGGCGATCACGCCCTTGAGCAGGTTGCCGCTGGCGCGCGCCGAGGCGATGGTGGTGGACAGCGCGGCGTGGCCGAACTGGGCGTCGCCCGCCTGTATCGCCTGCGTGACGGCACTGCCGCTCGAGGTCAGCTTGACGGCGACGTCGAGCCCTTGCTTTGCCCAATAGCCGTTCTCCGCCGCCACGTAGGCGGGCGTGCTGAACAGGTTGTTGACCACGATATAGCTGAGTTTCTGCTGCGCCCGCGCCTCGCCCGAAAGCGCGGTCGCAGCGCAGGCCACGCCCAACCAAAGCAGCGACCGCGGTGAGATCATGGATCTTCCCTCCCGGTTCTTGGAGCGCTGTTCTTGCGACGCTCTCGTTGCCGGCAGCGCCGCCCCGTGCTCGCTGCCGCGCCCAATCAAATGCCGCCATGGCGCCTCGGTCAAGCAAGCCGCCGTGTTGTTTGCAGCTGTGGTGTCACTGCGTAGGGTGGGCAAAATCGTCTGCTGTAGTCTCTCCGCGTGGGCCAGTAGGGCGTTCACGCCCGTCTTCGACGGGCTTCTGGCGCGCACGATTTTGCCCACGCGTAAAGGCCGTCAAGGCGCGCCTTTGCCCACCCTACAGGCTATCGCTTCGAAGTTCTGCGCCGCCGGATCTCCTCGATCACGGCGCTGTTGTCCAAGTCGCCCTCGCCGTGCCGCAGGCAGGCCTCGAGCACATCGGCATGGACCGCGACGAGTGGCAGCCGCTGCCCGGTTCGGTCGGCCTGCGCGAGCATCAAGTGCACGTCCTTGAGATGCTGGCTGACGCGGCCTTCGGCGGCGAACTCGCCGCGGACCATCCTCGGACCCTTGACATCCATGACCTGCGAATAGGCGGCGGAGCGGCGCGCCAGGTCGAGAAAGGCCGCGGGATCGAGCCCGAGCCGCTCGGCAAAGACCAGGCCTTCCGCCAGCGCCAGGCGGTTGAGGCCGAGGATGAGATTGACCGCGAGCTTGGCGCGCCCGCCGTCGCCGATCCCGCCGACATGGAAATAGGTCGGGAACATCGCCCGCAGCACCGGCTCGACCTCGGAGGCGACCTGCGGATCGCCGCCGATCAGTCCGACCCCTTCGCCGCGGCTCACCTGCCCGCTGGCGCCCGAGACCGGCGTCTCGAGAAACCGCAGCCCGCGCGCGGCGACGCGCTGGCCCAAGGCGGCGATGCGATCGGGATCGCAGGTGCTGGCGCACAGCACGATCGTGCCGGAGCCGTCGCCGAGCGCCGGCAACAGGTCGCGCTCGACCACCGCTTCGACCTGATCGGTGCTGTACACGGCGAGCACGATCGACCCCGAATGCCGCGCCAGATCGGCGATGGAGTGCGCCGGCCGGCCGCCGAGCGCGGCCAATTTCGCGTGCTTTGCGGGATCGACGTCGAAGCCGAGGACATCGAAGCCGGCCTGGCGCAGGCGATGCGCCAGCGCCTGGCCCAGGAGACCGACGCCGATCAGGCCGACGGGATCGTGGTCAGTCATCGCGCCCCACGCCGCCCGCATCCCGCGGTGTCATGCCCGCCCCCGGGTCCGGCCGCAGGCCGGACACCCGGGGGACAGCGAGTGTGTGGCACGACATGGCGTCATTCACCCGAGCGGCGCGATGCCGAGATCGCGGGCGGCGGCATCGAGGCTGTCGCGCAACGGCTTGGGCATCGGGATGCCGTGCTCGCTGCGATCGCGTCGCTTGCGGTGGCTCTGCTCGCCGGGAAGCCAGATGCGCTCGACCCCGGGCAGGCGCTCGGCGCCGCGCATGGCGCGGACCGCGCCGTCGACCTGGCGCTTGAACTCGGCCGCCGGCATGAAGGCGTCGACCGAGACGGCGACGATGGCGTGGCCGGTATTGGCCGCCTTGCCCGGCTCCTTGACGAAGTCGATGACGTCGCGCGCGAACGCCGCCCGATTGAGCAGGCCGGCGAGCAGCCCGATGATCAGGCTCAAGCCGTAGCCCTTGTAATCGCCGATCGGAAGCAGGAAGCCCTCGTCGGCGCGCTTGGCATCGGTGAGCGGCTTGCCGTCGCGGCCGATCATCCAGCCGACCGGCATCGCCTCGCCGCGCTGCGCCTTGAGGCGCACCTTGCCGAAGGCGGCGACGGTCGGCGCCATGTCGAGCACGATCGCCGGCTCCTCGGCCGCGGGAATCGCGATCGCGATCGGATTGGTGCCGAGCAGGTTCTCGATCGAGCCCCAGGGCGGCAGATGATTGTTGCTGCCGACCGCGAGGTAGAGCCCGATCATGTCGTGGGCGAGCGGCAGCATCGCGTAGAGCGCGGCGGGGCCGGCATGGTTGCTCATGCGCGCACCGACCCAGGCGACGCCTGCTTGCTTCGCCTTCTCGATCGCCGTCATGGCGGCAAAGCGCATGACGAGATGACCGACGCCGTTGTCGCCGTCGACGAGCGCGGTCGCCGGCCGCTCCTGCACGATGCGGATGCTCGGACGCCGATTGATGCCGCCGGCCTTGAGGCGCCGCAGATAGAGCGGCAGCCGGATCACGCCGTGGGTGTCGGAGCCGCGCAGATCCGCCTCGACCATCAGGCCGGCGACAATCTCCGCATCGCCGGCCGGCAGGCCGGCGGCCGCGAAGGCGCGCGCTATGAACGCCGCCAGCGCCGGCGCCGGAACTCGCGGCTCCTCGGCAGCGGCTGCCGGTTTGGATTCAGCGGTGACGGATCCGGTCATTCCCTACTCTCCGTTGCTGGCTGTCATCTGATCCCGATCGCGCGCCAAACACAACTGTCGTCCCCGCGCAAGCGGGGACCCAGTACACACCGCAGGATCAGTGGATACTGGGTCCCCGCTTGCGCGGGGACGACAGATCACGGTTCATGCATTACGGCCCAGGCATCATCGCGCCGGTCATTCGAGCTTTGACGGCCATGCGCCATGCCTTATATCGGTGGCGCCCTCCTCCTCGATGGACCGCAACATCGCATGGCTCGCTACCGCGTCACCGTGGACACCGGAGGGACGTTCTCGGATTTCGTCTATCTCAACGAGGACACCGGCGAGATCGCGATCGCCAAGCTGCCGTCGACGCCGGACGATCCCTCGCGCGCGATCATGGCGGGCATCGAGGCGCTGCTTGCGAGCGGCGTCGCCGCCGCCGACATCGGCTATTTCTGCCACGGCACGACCGTCGGCACCAACGCGCTGCTCGAAGGCAAGGGCGCGGTGACCGGCCTCCTGGTGACGGAAGGGTTTCGCGGCATCTATCCCGTCGGCGAGCAGGCGCGCCCCTATGGCACCGCCATCTTCGACGTCATGTATGACAAGCCGGCGCTGCTCGTGCCCCAGCGCTGCACCGGCGAGGTGAGAGAGCGCGTCGACTACCGCGGCAACGTGCTGCGCCCGCTCGACGAGGCCGCGCTGCGCGAGACCGCGCGCGCGCTCAAGGCCGAGCGGGTCGAATCGATCGCGGTGTGCCTGCTGTTCTCCTTCCTCCATCCCGCGCACGAGGCGCGCGTGCGCGAGATCGTCCTCGAGGAACTGCCGGATTGCAGCGTCTCGCTGTCGTCCGAGGTGCTGCCGCAGATCCGCGAGTACTATCGGCTGAGCACGACCGTCATCAACGCCACCCTGCAGCCGATCCTGGCGCGCTACGTCGGAGAGCTCGACCGCGGCCTCGCCGGCGCCGGCATCGGAACGCGCCGCAAATACATCATGCAGTCGAACGGCGGCACCGCGACCTTCGCGGCCGCCGCGCGCCGCGCCGTCACCACGGTGCTGTCGGGGCCGGCCGGCGGCGTGACCGCGGGCGTGCTCGCCTGCCGCACCGGCGGCTTTGCGAACATCATCACCTTCGACATGGGGGGCACCTCCTGCGACGTCGCGCTGATCAAGGACGGCGCGCCGCTCGTCGCGAGCCGAGGCAAGATCGAGGGACGCGACCTCGCCGTGCCGATGCTCGACATCAACACGGTGAGCGCCGGCGGCGGCACCGTTGCCGCGGTCGACCGCTTCGGCGTGCTGCAGGTCGGGCCGCGGAGCGCCGGCGCGGTGCCGGGGCCGGCCTGCTACGGCCGCGGCGGGGAAGCACCGACCGTCACCGACTGCAACCTGCTGCTCGGCTATCTCGGCGAGGACAATTTCCTGGGCGGACGCATGCGGCTCGACGCCGCCAAGGCGCGCGCCGCGATCGAGCGCGGGATCGCGCGGCCGCTCGGCCTCGGCACGGCGGAGGCGGCGGAAGGGATCGTGCGCATCATCGACGTCAAGATGGAGGAGGCGATCAAGGCGATCTCCACCATGCGCGGCCACGACCTGCGCGATTTCATGCTTTTGGCTTTCGGCGGCGCCGGGCCGGTGCACGCGAGCCGCATCGCCCGCGATCTCGGTATGGCCGGCGTGATCGTGCCGCGCTATCCCGGCGTGTTCTCGGCGATCGGCCTCATCGTGTCCGACGTCACCCACGACTACGTCCAATCGAAGCTCACGCCGCTTGCCGGCGTCGCGCCGGGCGAGGCGAGCGAGATGCTCGAGCGGCTCGTGGCGCAGGCGCTCGCCGAGCTTGACCACGACGGCTTCGGCCGCGACCGCATTCGCATCGAGCGCGCGCTCGACCTGCGCTATGCCGGACAGGGTTACGAGATTTCGGTCCCCTGCCCCGCGCAGCCGCTGCAGGCCGGCGACCTCGCAGAGTTGCGCGGGCGTTTCGACCGCCAGCACCGAGCCATGTTCGGCCATATGGCGCCGGACGAGCCGGTCGAGATCGTGTCCTATCGCGTGCGCGGGATCGGCCTCCTCCCGCCGGTTGCGATGCCGGCGTACGCGCCGGCCGGCACCACGCTCGCCGATGCGCTGCGCGAGACGCGGCGCGTGCGCTTCGACGGCGCCGACGTGGAATGCCCGGTGTATCAACGCGAAAGAATCGACGTCGGGCTGACCTTGACCGGCCCCGCGATCCTCGACCAGCTCGATTGCACCACCGTGATCGGTCCGGGCCAGGCGGCGCGGGTGGACCAATGGAAGAACCTGATCGTGGCGCAAACGAGAATCCCGTAGGGTGGGCAAAGGCGCGTAGCTCGGCTTCGACGCGTGGGCAAAATCGCATAAGCGCCGTGCCCACGCGGAGACGGTACGGCAGGCGATCCCCGCTCGGAGGCGGGGACAGGTTTTGCCACCCTACGCGGCTGTCATGCCCGCGAAACATGTCCCCGCGCAGGCGGGGAGCGGGCATCCAGTATTCCACGCGAACGTCGCGGGTTACTGGATCATCTGCTTACGCGGATGATGACACCGGAGGGAATTTAGAGAGTCCATAATGTCCATCGACGCGGTCGAGCTCGAAGTGGTGAAGGCAAGCCTCTCCGGCATCGTGCAGGAGATGCAGAACTCGCTGTTCCGCACCGGCTTCTCCACCATCGTGCGGGAATCGCAGGACGCCTCCTGCGCGCTGATGAACGTCAAGGGCGAGGTGGTGGCGCAGCACGTGGTGCTGCCGCTGCATATCGGCGCCTTTCCCGCCTGCACCGCCGCGGTGATCGAGGCGTTCCCCGACGCCATCGCGGAGGGCGACGCCTTCATCATCAATCATCCCTATCACGGCGGCAGCCCGCATGCGCCCGACATCGCGGTGATCACGCCGGTGTTCGTGGCGGGCTCCCTGTTCGGCTTCTGCGGCTCGATCGCGCACAAGAGCGACATCGGCGGCCCGGTGCCCGGAAGCTGCTCCGGCCAGGCGCGCGAGATCTTCAACGAGGGCCTGCACCTGCCGGCCGTGCGCTACCACAGCCGCTACCGGGTAAACGACGACCTCGAGCGGCTGATCGGCGCCAACAGCCGCACGCCCGAGCTCGTGCTCGGCGATATCCGCGGCCAGCTCGGCGCCGACCGGCTCGGCGAGAAACGGCTCGGCGAGCTGGTCGGCAAGCTCGGCCGGGACAGGATCGGCGCCTGCTTCGACCGCCTGCTCGAGCTGTCGGAAGCAAGGCTCAAGGCCGCCATCGCCGAATGGCCCGACGGGCGCTTCGAGGCCGAGCGCTTCGTCGACGACGACGGCGTCGATCTCGAGCGGCCGGTGCGCATCCACGCCGTCGTCGAGAAGAGCGGCGATCGGCTGCATCTCGATTTCTCGGGCTCGGCCGACCAGACCAAGGGGCCCGCCAACATCCGCCCGCCGCTGGTGCAGGCCGCCTGCGCCTATGCGCTGATCTCGCTGATCGATCCCGCCATGTACGTGTCGAGCGGGCTCGTCCGCGGCTTCACCATGACCGCACGCGAAGGCAGCGTGCTCAATCCGCGCTTTCCGGCGCCGGTCAACACCTACAATCCGACCATCCATGCGCTGGTCGACGCCATCTTCGCCGCCATGAGCCGGATCGTGCCGGGCAAGGTGCGCGCCGACGGCAGCGGCAGCCGCTCGATCATTCTCGGCGGCCGCAACACCTATACCGGCAAGGGCTACGTGCAATACGAGATCATCGCCGGCGGCGCCGGCGCGCGCGCCGGCAAGGACGGCGCGTCCGGGATCACGGTCAACCAGAGCAACGCCAAGATCGCGCCGATCGAGATCATCGAAAGCGAGTTTCCGACCAGGATCACCCGCCTCGAGCTGATCGCGGATTCCGGCGGCGCCGGCGAGCTCCGTGGCGGGCTCGGCATCCGCCGCGAATATCTCAATCTCGCCGACGCGCGCTTCTCGATCCGCTCGATGAAGCACTTGATCCCGCCGAACGGCGTCGCCGGCGCACACGCCGGTCGTCCCGGCGCGCTCTGGATCAACCCGGACACGACAGCCGGCAAGCGCCTGCCCACCCGCTATGCCGACTATCCGCTCAAGGCCGGCGACGTGTTCCGGCTCGACACGCCCGGCGGCGGCGGGTTCGGCGATCCGCTCGCGCGCGATCCCGAGCGCGTGCTCGCCGATGTCCTGGAGGGAGTGGTTTCACTGGCGGCGGCGGAGCGCGACTATGGCGTCGTGCTGACCGCCGCCGGCCGATCGTGGCGTGTCGACGAGGCGGCGACCCGGGCGCGGCGGGCGCAGATGGTCGGGGCGAGAACGCATTCCCGTTGAGCCGGGTCGCTCCGCTAGCAATCCGGAATATTTACGTTATTTCAGGTACTTATATAAAATGCAATCGCACGCGCCGGCACGCATCGCATCGATGACACAGACTACGATCTGGGGGGTCACGAGTTCCCAGAGCCAGATTGGTTTGCAAAGCTTTTCCACCGATACCGCACGTTCTACCGTTGCTTTCGTTCACTTAATGTTCTAGTAGACTGAGGTTTCACATCGGTTGCACTTACCTGCTCGAGCCAATCCATGCGAGTTGAGGCGCGTGAACTCTTTCGACACGTCAGCGCCGAAAAGTTCGCACTATACCGTGGCATCATGGACGCATTCGCCGCGGCGAAGCGCCAGTTTCGCTTGCACCTGAGACCTGATGAAGTCCTCGCCGAGGCCGACTGGACCGATGTCCCGCCAAAGATTGAAGAGGTACAGGCCGCGCTCGCCCAATTGACGGAATGGGGCAATCTCGAATCCCAGCCGGATACGGCACGCGTTGCCAGCATCAGCGATTTCTACCGGGCGCGTTTTCTGTACCGGCTGTCGGAGGGTGGCGAGGCTGTCGAGTCCGCCCTCGGTGTCTTCGTGCAGGCGCTGAAGCGCCGCGCCGAATTGCAAAGCGTGGCGCTCGAAGATATCGCGAAACAGCTGCAAGTGCTGCAAACGCTAGCCCATGAACCCGTTCCTGATGCCGCCAAGGTGCATGAAACAATGCGCGACCTTGTCCGAGTGTTCGAAGGCTTGGCGGAAAACGCCCAAGCGTTCATGGCGAGCATTGGGCGGAGTATCGAACTCCAGCAGTCGGATACCAGTACGGTCGTCACTTACAAGAAAAGGTTGATCGACTATCTCGACCGCTTTATCGGCGATCTTGTCAGCCGCTCCGGCAGCATCGCTCAGCGTATTCACGCTCTCGATCCTCTCATTCAGCCACTTCTCTGGCAAACGTCCCAACGCGAGGCGCGCGACGCAGCGCCCGGCGAGGACGATGAAAAGGCCGACGTTCTCGCCAGGGCGCAACAGACTTGGCGCGAACGATGGAAGGGCCTGCGGGGCTGGTTTGTCAGCACCGGCCACGATCCGCCCCAGGCCGAGGTGTTACGATCCAAAGCTCGATCAGCCATTCCCCAGTTACTCGCCGTTATTGCCGCAGTAAACGAGCGCCGCAGCGGCCGCAGCGACCGCTCGGCTGATTTTCGCACCCTCGCCTGTTGGTTCGCGGATTGTCAGAACGAAGCTCAGGCGCACCGGTTGGCTCGGGCGGCCTTTGCGCTCAATCCAGCGCGGCACTTCTTGGCCGGTGAGGACGTGTCGGATTTGCCTGCCAGCACGCGCTGGGCCGACGCGCCCTCGATCCGCATTCATCCGCGGTTGCGTGAATATGGAGAGTTTACGCCTCGCGGACCTTTGCCGCGGGTCAGGGATCGCCACAGTGAACGCGAGCAATTGGCGGCGCAACTTGCTCAGGAAGACCGGGAACTTGAGGAGGCCCGCGCGAGACTGGCCAACGGCCAGACCAAACGTCTCTCCGACCTCGGTCCGCTTGATCCCTACGGATTCCGGTTGTTCTTGAACTTGCTCGGCGAAGCGCTTCCCGCGCAGGCAAACCCGGATGAAACGGTCGAGCGGCAAACCGGCGATGGTCTCCTGCATGTTCGTTTGGAGCCATTAGGCGCGGACTCGAACGCGGAGATTCCAACGAGCACGGGGATATTCGCAGGGCGCGATCACCTGCTCACCGTCACATCGAACGAGGCAAGGACGGAATAGCATGGGGCCGCTCGACGATATCGAGGAGTTATCCGAAATCGAAGGCATCGCTGGCGCTGCCAAGTTTTCTCGCGCCGACAGCCGCACCATCGGGTTGCAGCAGGCGCGCCATGACCACGAGGAGTTCTGCGGCGCATTGCGCGCGCTTTTGATGACGCCCCTGATGATCTCGGCTCACGACGAGTTCGCGGCGGTGCGACGGCATGCTGACAGCCTGAAGGAATGGTTTGCGCGTGAAGCCGGCTGGACCTTGCACGTCGAACGAGATTGCGCGCGTCTCTATAAACGCCCTGCCGATCTTCTTGATCCCACGCGGGGCTTCCCGGACTACAATCGGCGCCGCTACGTGCTGTTTTGCCTAGCTTGCGCCGTGCTTGAGCGGGCCGATCCGCAGATCACGCTGCGCGTTTTGGGTGATCGGCTGTTGGCGCTCGCGGCCGAACCGACATTGGCGTCCCTCGGCTTCACCTTCACATTGCAACTCCACCATGAACGACGCGAACTCGTAACCGTCTGTCGCACCCTACTTGATCTCGGCGTACTGATCCGCGTGGCTGGCGACGAAGAGGGCTACGTGCATCATGCCACCGAAGGTCCAGAGCACTTGCATGACGCGCTTTATGACGTGCAGCGGCGCGTCCTGGCGGGTGTCTTAGCGGCCGTACGCGGTCCGTCTACGTGGCCAGCGGATGAAGCGCCCGCCGGCATCGAGCAACGACTGCAAGGCCTCGTCGCCGAGCACGTTCCGGACAGCGACGAAGGCCGTCGGACTGCCATGCGCCGCAACCTGTCGCGCCGTCTGCTGGACGATCCGGTGATCTACATCGCCTCCCTCGACTCCGGCGCGCACTCGTACTTCCTGAACCAACGCGGTCCAATGGCGGCGCGCCTGGCCGATGGCGCCGGTCTCATTGCCGAACAACGCGCGGAGGGTTTGGCGCTGGTTGACGAAACTGGAGGTCTTACGGACGTTTCAATGCCGGCCGAAGGCACAGAGGCCCACGTAACCTTGTTGGTCGCGGAGTTTCTTTCCGGCCGTATGCTTAACGAGGCAGACATCCCCCAATCCCCTACCACCGAGTCGGATATTGTCAGCTTCATCGAGGGTGCCACAGAACGCTTCGGCCGTTATTGGCGCAAATCCGCGCGCGAACCGGGAGCCGCGCGAGAATTGGCGCACGCGGCCTTGGAACGCCTGCAGAAGCTGAGATTGATTGCGGTCTCTCAAGAAGCCATCCAACCGCTGCCCGCACTCGCCCGCTTTGCCGTAGGAGCCGCCGAAATTCGCGAAACGGCTTGTGCCGCCAGACCTGCTTCCTTGAACCGTCCGCAATGATCGTCAACGCGCCACGTGCTTCCTCTTTGACGGCGAAGCCTCCATTGCCGACGCCCGCGCGCACGCGCTGGCAGCCGCTTCGTCTCGGCTTGGTTGATCTGTTTCACTATGACAGCGAAGAGTTCTGGTTCCGCGACGGTCACCTTTTGCTCCGCGGGAACAACGGCACCGGCAAATCCAAGGTGCTGTCGCTGACGTTGCCATTTCTATTCGATGCCCAGCTCAAGTCCTCGCGCCTCGAACCCGACGGCGACGCGGGCAAGAAAATGTCCTGGAATTTGCTGCTGGGCAGGCACGAACGCCGCATGGGATATGCCTGGATCGAATTCGGCCGATTGGCCGAGGACGGGGAGCCGCAATACCTCACGCTCGGGTGCGGTCTATTCGCCGTTGCAGCACGCTCTCAGGTCGACAGCTGGTTCTTCGTGCTCGACGGCCGGCGTATCGGCCGTGACCTCTGGCTCACAAGTCCGCAGCGCGTCGTGCTGACAAAAGAGCGGCTGAAAGAGGCGCTAGGGGATCATGGCCAAGTTTTTGATACCGCGACGACCTACCGCCGAGTAGTTGACGAACGCCTGTTTCAGCTCGGTACGTCGCGGTATGCGTCGCTGATGGATACGCTCATCCAACTTCGGCAGCCGCAACTCTCCAAAAAACCCGACGAAGGTAGCCTGTCCGATGCCCTCACGGAGGCACTTCCCCCGCTCTCGACCGATCTGCTGAGTGACGTGGCCGATGCACTCAACCAATTGGAGGAAGATCGCCGTCAACTGCAGGAATACGAAGCTCTGGCACAAGCGGTCGGTCAATTTAATGAGCGTTATCGCTTCTATGCCAAAACGCAGACCCGCCGTCAGGCGCGGGGCCTACGCAGCGCGCAAACCGGCTTTGACAACGCAAGCCGTGCACTCAACGAAGCGCGCACCGAAGTGAACACCGCCCAGATGGCCGAAGCGCAGGCCATGACGGAACAACAAAACGCAGCCGGCGCGCTGCGAACCAGCCGAACCCGTTTGCAGGTTCTGCAGTCCGACCCGGTCAACCAGGACGCAAACCGGCTGGATGTTGCATCCAAAGAGGTCGGTGAACGGCAGCGCGATGCCGGTGAGGCCGAACTTGCCGAGACCGAGGCGAAGAAAAGGCTCGCCCGCGAAGCCCAAGCCACATGCGAACGCGACGAGCACAGAGCGCAGGTCGAGAGAGCTATGTCCGCGGTACGGACAGCGGCTCTGGACCCTGTCTGCACCAGCGGCGTCGGCGATCCATGGGCCGATAACCCGCTCTGTTCAGGCGGTGTCGCCGAACTCACTGTGCTCGATGCGCAAGCCTTGGAATCCGCCAGGAACGATTTGCGTCACATACTGGACCGACGCCGTGACCAAGTCGGCCTGTTGCGACAACACCGCAACGACGTGGACCGCGCCGAGCAGGAGCACACCGTTAAGACCCAAGTGCGGGACGAACGCTTCGACGAGGCCAAAGCCGCATCCGCACGACGCGGAGCCGCGGATAGCATGGTCGAACGACAAGGCCGCGCGCTGCTCGACGCGTGGCAAAGCCATTTGGATAGCTTGCAGCAACTGAGTGTCCCTGATGGGCAAATGCCGTTGGATGCGCTGGCAACGTGGGTACTTACGCTGCAGGGAGAGAATCCCGCCCGCGTTGCCTGGCAGGCAGCCCAACAGCTAACCAGCGAACGCCTGGCAAAGCGTCAGTCCGAACTTGCGGCCGAACAGCGCGCCCTAGAGGCTGAAAAGGCGGAGCTGGAGGCGGAACGTGATCGTCTGGAACATGGCGAAGAGGGTGCGCCAGCCACGCCTCTCTTCCGTGCGCCCAATGCCCGCATCGACCGCGCCGGCGCGCCGCTATGGCAACTGGTCGATTTTCACGACGGGGTGAGCGAGGATCATCGCGCCGGTCTGGAAGCTGCGCTCGAAGCCTCAGGCCTGCTCGATGCGTGGGTCACACCGGATGGCCGTCTGCATACAGCCGAGGGCACCGAATTGCTTCACGATACTCAACTGGTTCAGCGGCCATACCGGGGCGCGACTTTGGCGGACTGGCTGCAGCCTTCAGCATCAATCGTGATCGAGGCGGATGCCATTGTGAACCTTCTTCGCGGCATCGCCTGCACGACGGTCGATGATGGAACAGATGAAACTTGGCTCTCCCCCGACGGCCGCTTTCGGATCGGCACCCTCGCAGGCGCCTGGGGAAAGCCAGTTGCAAGCTACATTGGGTATACGGCCCGCGCGGCCGCTCGCGCGCGCCGACTCGAAGCCATTGCTCTTCAGCTGGGAAACCTGACCCAGGCACTCGCGAATGTGGAAGGGCGCTTGGCGGAACACTGGCGGCATCGGGAGCAGGCCGCCGCCGAATGGCGCGATGCTCCTCAAGACGATCTTCTGCGCGCCGCTCACGCCGACGCCGCATCATGCAGCCGTGAATTTCAAGCCGCGTCTTCCCGGCTGGAGCAGGCCGAACAGCAGTTGAACGAAGCGAGTCAAACTCTGCAGAGCGCGCGCAGCGTGTTGGCACGCGACGCGCAAGATCTGCATCTGCCCGATACCCATCAAGGCTTGAATCTGGTCGAGCAGGCGCTGACACAACTGAGTGAAGCAACGCTCGGCCTCGTCCACGCGGCCAGCAACCTCCGCCAAACCCAAACCGAACTCCAATGCCAACGCCAACGCGAACAAGAAGCGCGGCTCGACGCCGAAAGGAGCGCAACGAATGCCGCGGACCGACGCGTTCAGGCTGAGGAAGCGAGAGTGCGGCTGGAAACGCTCCGCGAATCCGTCGGCGCCAAGGTTGCCGAATTGCAGCAGAGGCTCGAAGAGGCCCGTGGCGCGGTCACGGCTGGTGAAGCCTTGCTGGACATCAAAGACAGGCAGCTGCGTCTCGCCGGAGAGGCGCGCGCCCGCGCCGAGCAGAAAGTGAGCGACGCCCAAGCAACGTTGCAGGATCGCAACGCCAGCCGTCAGCAAGCGATCGCTCGCCTGCAGGGTTTTGTGGCCACTGACCTACTCTCGGTGGCCCTGCCGGAAATCGATCTCCCCGACCTCCGCATACCCTGGACCATCGAACCCGCGCTCAATCTCGCGCGGCGCGCCGAACAGGCGCTCAGCGCCATTCCGGACGATGACGACGCATGGAAGCGGGTTCAAAGCCAGCTTTCTCACGACTACACCGAACTCGGACGCGCTCTCACAGCGCTAAGCCAGCAATGCCAAATGGACCAGACGGCCGACTATGGTCTTGTCGTCACCGTTGTCTATCAGAACCGTCCCGAGAGACCCGATCGCCTTAAACTCCGGCTTGAGGCGGAGATTGCCCAGAGGCGGGAGCTGCTCACGGCCCGCGAGCGCGAGGTGCTGGAGAATCATCTGCAGGCCGAGATCGCCGCCGCAATTCAAAAATTGCTGCAAGACGCCGAGCGCCAAGTCAACGCCATCAACGCCGAACTGCATAAGCGTCCGACTTCCACCGGCGTCCGCTTTCGTTTGCAATGGCTCCCGGTTTCCGAAGGCGCTGACGGGGCGCCTGTGGGCCTCGAAGCAGCCCGCAAACGGCTGCTCAATACGAATGCCGACCTTTGGACTCCGGAGGACCGTCGCGTCGTTGGTGCGATGCTGCAGCAGCGCATCGAAACTGAGCGAACGAACGCCGATGACGCGCGTGGTGGCAGCCTGCTCGACCAGCTGGCCAGGGCTCTGGATTACCGCCGCTGGCACCGGTTTACCGTGCAGCGTTGGCAGGATGGCCAATGGCGCAAATTGTCTGGTCCGGCGTCGAGCGGCGAACGAGCATTGGGCCTCACAGTGCCGCTCTTCGCGGCGGTAGCGAGCTATTATAGCCAGAGTGGCTATCCCCACTCGCCGCGACTCGTGCTTCTCGACGAAGTTTTTGCTGGCATTGATGATGCCGCACGTGCGCACTGCATGGGCTTGATTCGAGAATTTGATCTGGACTTCATCGTTACCAGCGAACGTGAATGGGGATGCTATGCCGAGTTGCCGGGCGTGTCCATTTGTCACCTGCAACGGCATGAAGGCATCGATGCCGTCCATGTCTCGCGCTGGACGTGGGATGGTCGCGCGAAATGCCGCGAGGATGATCCAAATCGAAGGTTTGCCGACGCATGACCAAGCCGCTCGACGGCCGTCTGCAACGTTTGCTTGGCGGCGATCCTCTTGTTTCGCTGCGCAAGCGGCTACGGCAACGATTTGAACGCGGACCATTGGATGGAGCTGTCGAACGCTTCCGGCTCTCAAAGCTTACCGTTGACGAACACGCCGCGCTTGCCTCGCTGCTGGGGCGTTCCGTGCGATTCTCGCGCTCAATTCAGGTGGACGTTCAGACCATAGACACTGCCTTGCGACGAGCCGGTATCGCGCCATCGTTGCGCGAGGCGCTGGAGCAGATCGACGGACCGATCATCCACATCGAGACGTCACGACGGCAATTCGAGGCTCTTTGGTCCGAAATAATTTCAGGCTGCGGCCACCCGAGGCTCAGAGAATTCCTTCAGGCGCCCGCGGGAATCGGACTTCTGAAACGCTTGTCCCGCCGCGATCCGGGAGTTGCCAGCCAACTATGTTTCCGTGTGGATACCGTCCTTCACGCCCTTCCGGTGCAGGGCATGACCCGCGCTCAATTGGCCGCCAACACGCTTGGCGACGCACATGCACTAGACAGCGGTCAGCCTGTAGCCACGATGGTGCTGGCCGTTTGGCGCGAGGTCATAGCTCCTCTCCGGGAAGCCGAGGAAACATCGCCGGCCTTGCAAGATGACGGCAACGTTCAGCGTGACACAGGAGATGAGCGAGCCCGCGACATCTGGGCGAGAGCTGGGGTGCTAGTCAATGAGCTGGCGCGCCCCGCGCTGCTTTTGAATCTTTGTGCCAGCGATCACGCGCGTTACGCCCGCGCGTCCGGTGAGCCAAGCTATGCCTCGTTACGATCTCTGTTGAGATCGCCCCCGCGTTGGATCGTGAGCGGCCGAAATATCTTTGTTTGTGAAAACGCCAATCTGCTCGCCATTGCAGCCGACGAATTGGGTATTCACTGCGCTCCTATGATCTGCACCGACGGCATGCCTGCGGCCGCGCAGCGCACACTGCTAAGCCAATCAGCCCGCGCGGGCGCTTGTCTTCAGTACCACGGTGACTTCGACTGGCCGGGTTTGCGCATCGGCAACCATGTCATGCGCGAGTACGGCGCACGTCCATGGCGTTTTGGTGCCGCCGAATACACGGCGGCCATTCCATCCGCTCCGCGCCCCGGGCGTCCTTTGGAAGGTCCAGAAGTCGTCGCCTCATGGGATGAGGCCTTGGGGCCCGCCATGCAAAAGCATCAACTATCCATAGCCGAAGAGAGCTTGGCAGCTTCGCTTCTCCAAGACCTGGATGTACGTCGCGTCTAAACTTGGCCGCCTGTCGTCAGTCTCGTGCACGGCAATCTCTAAATAGTGATGTCACGGTGCGTGACCTTCCTCTTCTTGAGTGGGGTGACCACGATTATTCTCTTCTGCTAAGATTGATGGGTCTTCGTGAAGTCGTGTGGGTGATTTTACCCCAAAACGAGAGGAAAAGGGCCGTGGATAGCGGGTTTGTACGTGTCCGCTGGCGCTCGGATTTTGCTCGCGAATCAGGAATGATTCCGCCCGCCAATGGATGGCGGTGTCGGGGGACGGATGCTGGTTACTTCAGCGAAGCGACGGCGTTTGCTCGATGCATATAGGTTTTCTGGTTTCCGGCCCATAGAGCATGTGCGCGGCGTGTTCGGCGATCCACATGCGCGCATCGTCCCGCTTGTTCGACGCTCAAAAAAACGATCTGCGGCACATGCGGACGGAAGCATCGCGGGTGGTACGATCGCAAACTTCGTTTGGCTCGCGACCTTCCGGCCGGCGGCCTGCGCATCTTCCTGGAGTTCGAGGTACGGCGGGTGGCGTGCCGCCAGTGCGGCAAGGTGAAGCGCGAGCGTCTCGAGTTCCTGGCGGACAATCCGCTCTACACCAGACGATTTGCCTTTTACGTCGGCCGGCGCTGCCGCAGCGCTCCGATCTGGGATGTCGCCAAGGAGCTGAAGCTCGACTGGCATACGGTGAAAGAGCTGGACAAGCAGTACATGCGCGCCCAATTGGCCAAGGCGGGAACTCCGGCACCGATGGTGATCGGCATCGACGAGATCGCGGTGCGCAAGGGTCACGAGTACCGGATCGTGGTCAGCGACCTGATCCGCAAACGGGCGATCTGGTTCGGCGGCAAGGATCGCTCGGAGGCCAGTATGGCCGAGTGTTATCAATGGCTTGACGAGAGGAAGCGCGCCCGCATCCGGCTCGCCGTGATGGACATGTGGAAGCCGTTTCGCAACGCTACCAACAGCTCCGCGCCGCAGGCCGCGATCCTGTTCGACAAGTTCCACGTCATTCGTCACTTGGGCGAAGCCCTCGATCAGGTGCGCAAGAGCGAGTATGCGCGGCTGTCGGGGAAGCAACGGCGCTTCATCAAGGGCCAGAAATACACGCTGCTGTCGCGCAAGGAGAACCTGACGCTGGAGGGGCGACAGGCACTCAGGACTCTGCTGCGAGCCAACAAGCGGCTGAACACCGCCTACCTGCTCAAGGAGTCCTTCGGCCAGCTCTGGAGCTACGAGCACGAAGGCTGGGCGCGGCGCTTCTTCGAGAACTGGCGCGCGTCGCTCAAGTGGCAGCGATTGAAGCCCTACGAGAAGTTCGCAGACATGATTGATCGCCACTGGGACGGGATCGCTGCCTACTGCAAACCGGAGAACAAGGTCTCGTTAGGCTTCGTCGAAGGGCTCAACAACAAGATCCGCGTCATCCAACGACGAGCTTATGGATTGCGCGACGAGGAGTACCTCCGGCTAAAAATCCTCACCTGCATGCTGCCGATGCTCTGACGCTTTCCTCTCGTTTTGGGGTAAAATCCACCCACACGACTTCACGAAGACCCAAAATTTATTGGACCGACACTATTGTTCCCGAAGCGGAATTTCTGGCAAACAAAAATACGGTGATGGAGAAGGCCTACGCCGAGCTCGATGATGCATTC